>Ga0126342_10007788_pt1 | contig 19165 bp, 10 predicted proteins | sample Cyp1metagenome_FD_92528 | JGI IMG/M metagenome (GOLD analysis project Ga0126342, IMG submission 92528) | Coral microbial communities from Lord Howe Island, Old Settlement Bay, Australia - Cyphastrea 1 metagenome | ecosystem: Host-associated > Invertebrates > Cnidaria > Coral ... | reverse complement strand
ATAACCAGGGTTTGCCCCTGATTAATCAACCACCTTTCTGATCCATGAGATTTTAACAAATCCAATGGAATTCTATTAAGATCTAATTGACGTAAGCCATATCCAAAGTTTTATGGTTCAGAGAAGAAAACCTGTCAGAAGGTACCCCCCCTACCTTCTGGGGGGGGGTTATTAATCCGGTGTTGGCATTATATATATATATATATACATATATATATGTATATATATATTTATGTATATATATATATGTATATATATATATACATGTATATATAAATATGTCTGCTTATAATTCACAAAATAACCGCCTATTAGCACCAAGAAATGATACATAGATGTTGGAATTCTCTCTCTTCTAACCCGTCGCAGCGGGTCACCTGCTGCCGATCGCTTGGTACTGGCCGGCCATCTGGGCGCCGTTCAGCATCCAGCAGATCCTTGGCTGGGAGGACTCCTGGCACAGGGCTACAGTTGGTCATTATTAATTACAATTTGGTTACCGTACATTGTAATTCAACTATACGGTAGTAGTAACTATGTGCATATATATATATATAGTTCATTGATGTTTATTGGTTATAGTTAACTTTAGTTGAACCAATGCTGACTATAATATGCAAATCATTGCTACAATTTCTTCATTACTTTGATTAGAGTTAGCATTAGTAAGAGTCATAACCACATAACCAGAGTTTGCAAAAACCAACTGTACTTGCTATATTTTGCTATGTTACTACTAGAGCTCATCGTAGTTACTATTGGGCAAACCTGATGAGTTTGCTCTCACACCAGTACACCAGCTTAAGATCCCCTATCTCAAGTCAAGTTACCCTGGGGGTAAACTAACATAGCTAAAACCCATGGATGTTCATGGTTTTTCCCTATATTTTTGTCGAACAATTACACAGTGGTGGGTTTTCCACATCTATACATATTATACATGTTCGTTTAGAGGAGGATGACATCCGAAATTACCTCTTTTGTTGGGGTGGTATTTAGCCCTTGTAATTTCGGGATTCATCAATCTAAAGGTGACAGAAATGAAATGGGAAGTCCTTAGGGCGATCTTGGTGCAACCTCCATGGAGGGAACGTTAACATACCCTCTGGTAAACTAACATAACTATAGAAAATCACCATTTTTAATAGGTAAATCAACTATAAATGGTTATTTTCAATAGCTATGTTAGTTTACCAGAGGGTAAGTTCCCCAAAAGGTTCTTACAAATGTCCCGAGTTTCGTGGAACGTTGAAAAAATATCACCAAACTTTTGTACAGCTGGAACCTTTGGAGTTCTGCCATGGCTCGTAGACGCAGTATTCAAAGACTTCCTTGTGACGACCTACGCAGTTGTAGCACGCTTCATGCATCTGGAGCAAAATGTTCACCAGCAACTGCTTCCTGTAGATGGTCACGAGATATCTATGCGGGAGCGAATTGGGAATATGATCATGATATGTTCCTTATTATGTGTTGCTTAAATTTCTATAGTTATAGTTATATATATATATGTATAAATCTAATATATATATATAATTATATATATACACATGATACAAAAAAATGAAAAAAGGTTCAGGTTTCGGTTCTTGTGAAACTAGTTTGTGGTTACACTCTGGCAGTTGAACATAACTAAAATAACTAATAGATGATGCAGCAAACAGTGGTCATGTACCGTAGCTACGTCAAATTAGCAATCCGGTAAGGTGCCAGTGATGGGCTCCTACTACTAGTTGAGCCCCTGGTCAAACCCTGGATAGGGCAAAACACCAGGTATGACCCATGGTGATGTCTGGAAATACAATCGGGTCCATGTAGGTCCAATCTGACATGATTACACTATATCTATATACTAAATATCTATATTATATTAATATCAGTGTATATTATATTAGATTACATATTATATATATACAGGCAAGTAGATTACACTTATCTGTCTCTGTCTTCCTGTCTGTCTTCCTGTATCTTCCGCGCTGCGCCGCTGCGCCGCTGCGCCTGGGGTCTGCATCCTCTAAATCCACGAAGAATCCCAGCAGGGCATGTGCCAAGGCGCGGAACGGTAGGGATCGCCCGGGAATCTTGCGCCTTGGATGCAGCACCATGGAGGTTTTGGTCCTGGATAAAGTGGCCATTTTGAGTGGAGAATTTCAGTGGGGAACATGCGTTCAGAGCCAGGGCCTTCATCGCAAAATCAGGGTTGCTCCGATAGGCGGGAACATTGGCACATGAATAGGGGTATGATTCACCGTTGGAACAATCCTGATTTACGGCCATTTCATGTCATTTCAATGGGGGAAATTAGCTTTTGACTTTGATCTGTTTCAAAACAGTTCGGATTAGCTACTGCACTGAAGAAAATCGTCAGAATGGAAGATGTCAAGCAATTAAAATGATGTTATCCCCAACAACTAAGTAGCACAACAGCAAGGTATATCTTTTTGAATACGTGGCCATTGGCCAATGGCCAGATTTGTGGACCTGGAACTTGTGGCGTATGCCCGATGACGCAAAGGATGGGAATCAGCAGGGATCATTTTTTTCGCTGCTTTCTGTGGTAAACCCAATGCCACAAACCAGTCCATGGCTGCTTTATTCAAGGTACAGTTGCGATGATATACGATGTATCCATTTCTGGATAAATTATAATATTTCACTAACCTGAATTAAGGCCATTTGGGGATGATTTCCCTTATTAACCATGATTCCAGGCTGAGGTCGCAGTGACATAGATGGTACGGATTTTTGAACTCCTTAAATCTGGGACATATAGCCACTGGTCTCACCAAAATCGGCTTCATGTTGGCGTGCAACAGCCCCAACAAAAAGAACGGCAGTATGGTGGAAGATGGGAGAGAATCTTCCATCACCAATCAGAATCAGAATTTCCTCACAGCAGGAACAGCAAGGAGAGACGACCTCTCTCTACTATGCTAGTTTGTTCAATATTTTCTGGTTGGTGGTATACCTACCCCTCTGAAACATATGAAAGGCAGTTGGGATCATGACATTCCCAGTATATGGAAATTCCTCAAATTCCATGGTTCCAGTCACCACCAACCAGTATAATTAACCACTATTAACCATCATCAACCATCATTAACTATGGTAACCACCCAGGTATTAACCATCATAATAAAAAATGTTCCAAACCACCAACCAGTTTTAACTAGGTAGTAACGCTGACATGACTTCGGATGCTGGCCGGAGAGTATTATTAACTTCCCATGACATAAACGGATGGCTTCAGGGACAATGTTGCAAGAGCCTCCTCAGCATGTTCTCATTAAATTGATTGGATGTTGAATCAATTCAATAACATCATAATCAAAGTTGAAATACAAGCAACACTTGATTACAGGCTTCACAGGTCATTTTGATGTTCCTGTAAATCAATCTGTGAAATCCAGATCCTCAAAGTTGACAGCTCCTGAAGAACTTCGGTGGTCATCCCTGGAGCTGGCACCGGCGCTTTTTGAACTCTGGAGGCAAATGCAGCGTGGTCAGCAACATAGACTACAAAATCACGTGGTTCTGTAAAACTATAATTATATATAGCGGTATGTAAATACTGTATATATAAAACTATGTGATTATATATATATACACTTACATATATCTATATCATACGTAGATCTCAAGAAACGATAAATTATATACAGTAACTTCCAAAGTGTTTCCTGATGTGGCTAGATCTGCTTTTTCAAGCTGCAATGCTACAGACAAGCTGCGTCCAAAAGACGCTGGGCTTTACCAGGCCATCTTGCACATCCTCAGCATTTGAAACCACCAAATTAGATGATAAAACAAAATCAAACACAGGTGGACATGATTTATCCATAGATAATTTATCATCAGGTGATCTGAATTTATCCATCAGGTGCTAGATACATTTAGTTCATAGATGAGTCCAAACATGGAGTATCCCGGACCAAATGGTTCCACTCAAAGCTCATATTTTTTTCCCTAGATTTGACCAAATTCAGCCTGGGAGCCGTCCCGGGAACTGCTTTGCACTTCACTTGCTCTCGCAAATCGTGGGGCTCACCGAAGCACATCAGCATTGAGTGGTAGACCTGCGTCCGAAAATTGGGTTACCCTGGGCCAACCAAAGTTCATTCGTTCAATGGAACAAATGATCATTTTCACCACGTATATTTCAGGGTACCCGATCTATAACATAGTTTCAGACAAGCTCAGGTTATGCGGCATGCATCTAGGTTTTCAAGGGGGACCGGGAAACCATGTGAATTTGAAACTAAGGGAATCATATATTTGGCCGACTGATTTGCAATAGATGCACTGTCACCCTGGCGCAGACTGGTGGTTCGGTAGCTTTCTTGACTGATGACAACATAATTATGGTCCACTCAAGACTGTACATCTCCAAGTGAAGGCAATTACCCTCTGGTAAAACTAACATAACTATGGAAAATCACAATTTTTCATGGGAAAATTCACTATAAATGGTGATTTTCTATAGCTACGTTAGTTTACCAGAGGGTAAATCCCATTAATATCCCGATTGAATCACTATAAAATCCCATTGAATCACTATAAATCCCATTAAAATCCCATTGTTTATCTGATTAAAATGATTGACTTATATTAAAACGATTCACTAGTTTCACATCTCGCCACAAGGTATCAAACTCTGACTCACGGCGGCACCGAAAAACCAGCCGGACATCAAATCGCGACGCGTTTGTCAGTTGGGCCCATCCCAAATTGGTTTGACATTAATAACCATTAATAACCATTAACCATTAATAACCATTAACCAGCAACCAGTTCATTGGGAGAGTTTCCCTGAACAAAAAACATCTCTTCGATGGTGAGGTTCTCCAGAAAATCTATGAAAATCTCAGATCCAAGCGACTGGCACGTTGAGTTGGTGTTCGTTCACCTCAGCTTAGGGTCCACGGTAGCGACGAGAAACAGATCTTAGAAACCAGCAGATTCATTGAGTTTCAAGTGGTTAATTCAAACACCACTTAAATAACTCAGTATAGATTATGTGATATAACTCATTATAGATTATATCGATAACTGCCCTCTTTTTATTTATTACATTGCTATGAACATGAACAATGGTCCATTTGTAGATGATAAACATAATGATTCACTACAACAAATACGGTGATGATTCACTTCGCTAGTTACTAAATGTGAAATCACCAAAATGATCCAAAGCTCACCTTCACTAATAATCATCAATAACCAACCATTACCCCTAATTAAAACATACCCTTTGGTAATTTCACACGTTCATGGTATAGATAGCTCCAGTGATAGTACGATTTACCCTCTGGTTATTTGACATATGGTATAGATGGCCGAAACAGATGATTATCCCAGCTATAAACCTCCATTCATAATGGATTTTCCAGTTCGCTATGTTACCCTCTGGTAAACTAACATAACTATGGAAAATCACCATTTTTAATGGGTAAACCCACTATCAATGGCCATTTTCAATAGCTATGTTAGTTTACCAGAGGGTAAATGTGTTAAATGTCCAGATGCTACCCATGAAACCTTGGCGATTTTCACCCTCCTGACGCGGATCTGGATCTGGTGGGCCAGGACACGTTGTCCGCAAAGACCGTGACCCGAACGAAGGGCGCCCAGTCCACCGTGACGTCGTAGCAGAAGGCGATGCAACGCTTCAGGGTGACTTCAAGAGATTCATCCCGCGGCGAAGTGCACACTTCATCCTTAGCTCTGGATGAAGATATTGGATAGATAATTGATATACTATCATTAATAGTTAATGGTTAATGGTTATTAATGGTTGTTAATGGTTAGTGGTTATTAATGGTTAATGGTTATTAATGGTTATCCAATTGATATACTGGTTGGTGGTTGACCTACCCCTCTGAATTATATGAGTTCGTCAGTTGGGATGATTATTCCCAATTTATGGAGGAAAAAAATCCAAACCACCAACCAGTGTATATATATATATGATACACATTGATATCTGATAAATGAACATATATAGACCAAGAAAATTATCAAATTTTAGTGGAAACTAATCGTCCAACCCCCATCTGGCAGGGTCGTCGTGTTCATTTACCAAATGGATTCTGAAGAAGTCATTGGGGATGGATCCCATTGCCTAACATTCATCATCTGATCATCTAATCACAAACTAAGTATCATTAATTATGAATTATCACTAATAATCACCCATACTCAGCAATTATCCCATGATTTCGTAATAGGCTAATACGATTTGGTAGGTTGATCATCACAGTTATGGTCACTAATTAAGTACTAAATCACCATTAATGTGGAGAAAACAATGCCATAAACCATCCCCCAAATCACCATAAATAGGTGGTACAAACCATTGCCAAATGGGTGGTTTATGACATTGTTTTACCCACATTAAGTATCAAATCACCATTATGACTATTGTTAATTACTAATTAAGTACTAAATCACCATTAACAACTGCATTAACTGGTTGGTGGTTTCAACCCCTCTGAAAAAAATATTAGTCAGTTGGGGTTCCTATTCCCAATATATATAATTATATATATATATGGAAAAATAAAAGTCATGTCCCAAACCACCAACCGGTTAAGTATTAACTTTCAATAAATATTCATCATTAACCATCATTAACCATCATTAACCATAATTAAATGGATGTGGGTCAAAATGGAAGACCCAGGGGACCACAGATGTTAGTCTAGTTTAGTATTCACCATCCAATTATTGGGGTACCTAATTTTGACCCATACCCAAATACTATTAATAGATCAATTGACCCTTGGGTAACCGCAGCCCGTTGACCCAGCAATGCTTCGGGCCGCCGCCAGCTGCTTTACTCGCCGCTGGTACCGCGAGGCTCGCAGGCTCCAGGGCAGCGCCGACAGCACCGCGCTGTCGGCGCTGTCGGCATCCGCCCGGCTCTGGCGGCCGCCCATGGCACCACGTCGATGGTGGTGACTGTTCTCGATTTCGATGTTAAAGTGGGACTTTGTGACTTCATATATAGGGATCTATATGTGTATATATATAATATGTGTGTGTGTTTAAAAAAGGCTTGATCATGTCATGTATGTGCATGTACATCCCATTCGGTATATAATTCTTGTGTATATTGCAGTTGGAAACGCAATTCTGAATGACTTATCTTTGACTGATCAAACAGTCTTGCCCCAAGGCAAGGCCCAAGGGAGGCGATAGCTCAACGGCCACATGCGATAAACGTTTGCCCCGACGCGTGTTGAAACACTCCTACACGATTAGAAGACGCAAAAAATGTCGCTATGATTATTCTGTTCTATCCTTATTATATCCTATAAAAATATTTCAAATGTAAATGTATAAATTATACATGTAATTACATATAAATTATACATGTACAATATATACATATACATATATATTTATATATTATGTATGATTTTGTATGTATGTGTATATATATATATTATATATGAACAGTATGTATTCCCAATACCCAGAGGATTTCCCACCTTTCTGGTAATGGGCTACATCTCCCAAATGCACCAACTCCGCTCGGACTCTTTTTGGGCTTGGTCCGTCTTACTTAACACAAGACAAGTATAGTATCAATTAATTAACTGTAGTGAGTTAGTATCTATAAAAATAGCTGATAAATTGATGTGAGTATCCACAATTAACATCTGTTTACTGCATTTAGATGCATTGCGATGTTTAGACTAGCTGTCGATATGTATCCACATCAACTGTACAATGACAAGAACTAAAGTATCAAATTGATGTTGCTAGCTGGATAACTGAATAGTATCCGCAATTACGTGTATATAGATGTATAACTGTATCACTGTATAATATCCACAAATAAGTGTATATAGTTGTAAAACTGTATCACTGCATAATATCCACAAATACGTGTATATAGATGTAAAACTGTATCACTGTATAGCATCCACAATTCTATAACTGCATATAGCTGTAAAACTATCACTGTATAGCATCCACAATTATATAACTGTATATAGATGTAAAACTATCACTGTATCACTGTATAGTATCCACAGTTAACTGTATACATCTGTATTTACATGTGAATACTATGACTAGATGTTGATATGTATCCACAAACAACTGTACAATGACAACAATTAAAGCATCAAACATATATCAACCACTGATATACCAATGATACAAATCTGGCTGAATTATGATAATTCACCAACCTGAGAATTGTCGTTATCAGGCGGCCATTTGGGGATGATTCCCCTATTCATTCGCCATCATTCCAGTGACGTCGCGACGTGAAGTCATTATAATTCATCCAAATAAATCTATATTAATCACACCATCGTAACCATTATCAACCATTATCTCTCTCCACCATCATGAACCACTAACCATGGATATGCATCATATTTCAACGCTGGGAACTGGGGATTCCCTTGGCCAGTTACCAATGGGCAATAAGAAACCACATCACGTCAATGGGAAATCCAGGATCCAACAGATGGAGGTACGTAAACGTACCATTTTTCAGGCCAGATTTTCTGGGGATATTCCCTAAAAAATAGGACTTATATATGGAATCGGTACCTCCAATCAATCGGTTCCTGCAATGGCCATTGATCATGGCAATCAACTCCACCATAAATCCACCGTGTTTGGCTGTCAATGCCCATGACGGGGAGCTTTTCAGTGTGGCTTCCCGGCCATCCCATTGTAGCAGAAGAAATCCCCAGTGACCGATGATTTCCCCAGAAATACTGTAGACCTCAAATTTCGTTCCGGGGCTTTGGAAAGCTTTGGAAAAGCCACGTAAAAGCCACGTTTGATGACCCCAGAAGGTATGTAACTTCGGGATTGGCTGGGAACTGCTAAAAAAAACAGTGTGGTTGCGATGTAGTTTACTCCAAGGTACTCAAAGCTTCAGGCCACACCCCATGATTTGTGTAGACAAACAAGGAGGCCTGTCCGGCTACGCTGATTTGTCCGGCTCTGCCCTTCGGTGTCATCCAACGTGGATAGGAAATCAGCAAACTAGCCATGGGGGTTTTCATTTTATAGCTGGGACAATCATCGAACTAAATGTGGATTTTCCTGCTTGCCATGTTTGATTATCAGACGGTACATACGGTGGATGTTCCATATCTACCTCAATATACTGGATGGTATTTTGGGAAAAACACAAAAAAAAGTCAGGAGAAAGTTCAGCATCCCATAGTATGCCATAGTGGTAATTGAAGTAACAACATGTCATATCCCCACCTCCAAAATTGATGCGGGAACCAGTGTACAAAAACTGCGGAGCCGAGTTCAGAACACTCCAGTTGAGCAATGCCATACCAAAGAACTCCCCCTGCAGTCCAGTTATGGGGGGCTTGTTTCATAACACCGTTCAGTATAGATATATCTACCACAAAAACCCAGTTATTGGAGTTGTAAACTAACCCAACTATGCAGCAACACCTTGTAGCTCGGCTGAGCCTTGCTGTTGAAAAAAAATGGTGTGTAACTGGAGCTATATCTAAAAATAAATATGAAGCATGTCCTTAGGGACCTCAGGAATCTTTGGGATGTTTGGAGGAGGAAAAACCGCTTGGAACATAATTTGGTGGATTGGTTCAAGGGAACATCTACACACCTTCCCTAGTTTCCTGCAGAATTTTTGCTGAAACTCACTGAAAGTATGGTACTGTAAATCCACCGGTTCATCATCTTGTTCCCGATTAACATGGCCGCAAATTGGTGGTAAATTCATGTAAATTCACCCAGTTCTAGAAACAAAACACTCAAATATTATGTACTGTATCTCAATTGAAAATATATTACTATATCATATTATATTGATATCCCATTTAATTAAGTCGCTCTGTTTAATATTTAGACCACCTACAAATTGGCGGGAAATATGTGTGTCCAGAAGCAGCCACTAATGGTACATTGCTGGTATGTTACATCCCCCTTGCATCTCGTATAATATCCCGATCAAATGGTTCCCTACTTAATTCCTGTTAAAATATCCTATTAATATCCAACATATTTACTGGTGAAAATCCTATAGTCAGCTTAATTACAGAAACATGTTCATATCCTATGAATTTTCGCACTTAAATCCCCTTGATCCTTCCTTGCTGAATCCCCAAGGCACTCCAAGATCACTCACAGCCCGGAGCTCGCCCTGACACGGGGATAGTCACTTAAGATGTCTAATCGTACATAAAAAAATGGAAATGTCATCGTCACCAATATGGGGAAAACATGAAATTTCATGTTCAAGCTACTCCAGGATGACTATATATGTATATAGATTTGTGATGATATGTACATGTACGTGCAAATATATATATATATATTATATTATATTGGAATACTACTTACCATTGGAAAATAACGGGGATAGTGGGGATATGACTTATGGTCCAACCCAAAAAAAACATGTGTAATAGCCGGGACTCATTTACCCCAAACTAGCACAAGTACAAGTAGCTCACATGGCTAGTAAGAGTATCCTTAGCCTAAATAATACTGAGGACTAGATACTGCGTGCTAATCTGCTAATCTCTATATTTGTTGGGGTGGCACATAGAAAGCACTAAAAAAATCCAAAAAGTAGAAAGGTAACTTGCCACAATGCTTGGGTGGGAATTGTTACTTGTCTAAACTTGTCTATCTATCTTGGGGTGCTATGGGGTAACATGCTGTATGACGATTTGAAACATGACCAAATTAAAAGTTCCTCTGGAGTTCGAGAAGAGTATTGTTGCACAAACCAAGGGGGAATTCCATCATCATCATCATCATCAGTGCAATGATTTAATTGTGGCAGCTGTTCCCAGTCACAATGGCTCGTCTTTCAGGAAGGAAATTCCAAGAACGGTAAACCGCAGTGACTATGACAGGAACTGGCCACGATTCTCAACACCCAACCCCCATTGCAAGCCACCCTTGGCTGTACCACTCCCACAATGAAATTCCGAATGGAAGTCGATCCCTTACGCTTCACAGATTGGGAATCAAATAGTAGACCACCCAGCCAAGAGCGAGGGTATGCAGCACAACCATGGGACAAAACAAGAACTAATTCTGGATTAAAAAACATGTTTGGATGGCTGGGCATGAAGTAGTCACCCCTCATGGCAGAATATATATATATATATAAATCCACACATCTCCAAGTCACCAGTCCATAAGTCGACGGCCGCATTGTTTTGATGACTTCGAAAAAGCCAAGAAAATCTCCGCAGAAAAACTAAACCTATATATAAACAGATCTACCTCTGCCGCCGTGCGATTTCTGACGAGATCTGCGTAGATCTGCAAGTTCAGGCCCCCATCCATCAATCCCAAAACTGGGAAAGCCGATATGGGATCATCATATGATGCTTTCCATGGGGGTATCCCGTTTCAAAGGTTGGTTTATTCATGGAACATATATGGAACATCCCATCTATAAATGGATGATTTAGGATAACCGAGGCAAATCGCTTAACCGGTTCACCGGGTAGTAGAGAGGGGGCCACCGTGATCTTGGCAGAGGGAAGCAATATGGCCACGACCCATGAGGTCGACGATCTCAGGACATCAACTCCTGGGCTGTGATGGATCTAGTTATGGAGGTTTTCATACTGCAAATGGGAATACCCCAAGAGCTGGATGGTTGATTTCATGGAAAATCCCAATCCAATAGCTGGATGATTTGAGGGTAATCCCATTTTAAGACACCCCCCATATGAGCCATGGTCAATACTCACTATATGGTTGATGGTCATCCCATCCATAATAAGGATCCTTATAATGGTTATTGTAAATCCCTATGAACCATTGGATGACTAGCCCCTATTAATTGTTATTAACCATGAGTATTGACCATAGCTCATATGGGTCCATAAACATAAAACCACTGGAAAAAAAAACGGCACCGCACCACGTCACCAGTCTCCTGGATCTTCCCGCTCTTCAGCAGCGGCAGCACGCCACCCATGCCACCTTGGAGTGCGCAGTGATTTGACCAGCAAAATGCAGGGGGTAAACCAGAAACCATGGGCAAAAATCATGATGTCACCAAGACAACATGATTACACAAGCACAAATGGTGATTTATCCAAAATACGTAGAGATATAACAGCTACTAGTACAATGGGGATTTAATCCACCCCAATGGATCAAAATGAAGACTTGTCGCTATGATACTCATATGCGAGACACGGTGGCTTAAATGTTGAGAAAACTGGCACACCAATTGCTGATCTTACATGCTGTCCCTCCCAAAACAAGGGTGGCGCTCTCCGCATGGATCTTACCATTCTATCCCTATAATTTTCCCATGAAATCTCCGCAAATCTGCCAGTAAAGGGCCTATAAAAAACCCAATGAAACCAGCAATTACAAGGACACAAACACAAGTCAATATAATAATAGCACAAGGAAAATGAAGACTATCAAGAGGACCCAAACATTCAAAACCACAAAAATCCTCCGACATCCATTCGACAATGTTCCACCCGAGATGCCGTCGTTGCATCCGCCAATAAAGTTGCCTGGCCCAAGCAGCAGCACATGGAATGGAAACAAGAGTCTATATAGCTCTCTTGACACTGACTGGTGGCCACCACTCAAGCGCATATTTACCTTCCGGTAAAGTAACATAGACCCTGGCAGATAAGGGTTGGAAGACTGGTTTCCACTCAAAATGGCTTATTTTCAGGGTCTATGTTAATTTACCAGAGAGTAATCATATTTATGCATATGTTGGTATGAAAGATTTAGAACATCCGTTGAATGAACCAGAATCATAACAAGGCTACCCGCAGCCTACCGAAAACAAATGCTATCAACCGTGTTTATCCTTGGACGCCGCCAAAAAAACATTGAACAGGAAATGTATAAAGGTATTGCAATGTATTACATGGTCCTTCGAGAAAAAAACACACAATCACCCATAAAACCAATCACTCAACTATCCGTTTGCCTTGATTCACCAGGATATATATATATATATATATGGGCCTGGCCCATTGTCTGTAACAGCTTTCACAAGCTAGAGCACGATTTTTGCACGATAATGAACCGATCCCCTACATGTCACCCGGGGGGGAATGGTTCTTGGGCTCCAGGTTGTCTTCCCTGATTGTTTCAGGTTGTGAAACTAAATAGAGGTAGTTGCACCATATCAAAACACCCCGTTCAACAATGGTGTATATTCCCAACTCTTGGCGATGTTCATGCGGGAGCCGATCCTTGGATTTGAGGCTATCTGATGGGTGGTCTCATCCAAGGTCAGATTGAATCGCTAACCAGCTATGATCATCATGGAAGGTGAGGTTGACCTGCGGTTGAACTGACCCAGGCTGACTACTTCCAACGAATAACATGGACCTCAGATGGACCACAAGCTGTTCCGAATCCAATTCGTGTTTTTCCAAGGCCCAAGGTTCGCACAAAAATGGTAATCTTAAGTATTGCGGCATCCATTTTCTGCGTGGTGTTTGTTTTGACCCGTGCGCAAAATCACATTTTCGATGGCTAACACCAAAAACCCAAGAAACATACATATATGTATGTGTGTGTGAGATATTCTGTGACACAGTGATCCCTGTGAATGTGGAACCAATTATACATACATTATATTTATACATGAACAAATATACTACATGTTGATACTCACATTGCCATTTATGGGGTCTATTTTTTTGGTATGAGCAAATGGTACAAATTTCGGTCATTTACCATGACGCCGTGGTGAGGTTGCTTAGACATATCCACTATTATATTGCATATTGGTTCAAGTTCATAAATGTAATTAATCATGTAGTTAATCCCTAGAGAATCCCAACAACCCCAATATGATATATATCCCCCATAGCATGTAAATCTATAAATGCATGAACTGCTTTGAAGGCATGAAAAGTTTAAAATAAGATGTCATGTAATCCATGTTATCCATTCCGTAAATGGACCTACCTGAATTGTGCAATTCCCATATGACATCCAGTTATATCTGCACATATTTCAGTAATTTCAAATATACAACTAATTAAATATAAGTATACATTCAAAATTATAGAAATATATATATATAAATCTACACCTCTACGTGTACATGTGTATATATATATATATTTATATGCATATAATATTCTACATATGGATGTTCCCGGTCCCCGGATGTTCCCGAGCTCGCCTTTCACCCAGACCTTGGGCACGCTCGAGGAACTGGTCTTCTCTGTCAGCTCGCTCCTGACCCAAAGTTTACCCCAAAAAAAAAGCTGGTTTCAATGGATTGGTTTAAGGGAAAATTGACAGGAAAACCTTCAACTTATTGATGCAGATTTGTTTTTCCAGTCTGGTGCACTTTTCCTTGCTATTTGCTACATTTTGGAACAAAAACTTGTACTTTGCTGAATTTTGGAGCTAACATTTGCCATTTGCACTGTTCATCGATTGTTGAAGCACAACCGTGTTGGGTCCAAGTAATGGCATTGGATGCTATCATAGTGTTGGTTGGTTTAGGATTTATTTAGGGTTGGTTTAGAGTCATTTAGGATTGGTTTAGGGTTGGTTTAGGGTTTATTTAGGGTTGGTTTAAGGTTTATTTAAAGTTGGTTTAGGGTTTATTTAGGGTTGGTTTATGGTTGGTTTAGGGTCATTTGGATTTGCTTTAGGGTTGTTTTAATTTTTTTTCGGGTTGGTGTAGAATTTATTTGGAGTGGTTTGGTTGATTTAGGGTTTATTTAGGTTTGGTTTAGGGTTTATTTAGGGTTTAGGGTTTAGGGTTGATTTAGGGTCATTTAGGGTTGGTTTAGGGTTGGTTTAAGGTTTGTTTAGGGTTGGTTTAGGGTTTATTTAGGGTTGGCTTAGGGTTGATTTAGGGTTTATTTAGGTTTGGTTTAGGGCCGGTTTATGGTTTATTTAGGGTTTGTTTAGGGTTTATTTAGTGTTATTTAGGGCAATTTAGGGTTATTTAAGGTTGGCTTGGCTTAGGGTCTATTCAAAGTCTGTTAAGGGTTTGATTAAGGTACATTTAGGGATACAAGGTTGGTATATAAAGAAAAAAAGAAAGAACGATCGATAGATCGATGGATGGATTGATGGATGGATTGATGGATAGACAGATAGATAGAACGATAGATAGATAGATTGATTGATTGATAGATTGACAGCTTGATAGATAGATAGATTAGATAGATTAGACAGGTTAGAAAGAATAGATATATTAGATACATAAGATATATTAGATAGATTAGATAGATAGGTAGATGGATAGATACATTAGGTTAGATTAGATTAGATTAGGTTAGATTCCATTCGATTTGATTAGATCGATTAGATCGATAGATCGATAGATAGATACATAGATAGATAGATAGATAGATAGAAAGATAGATTGATTGGATTAGATTCGATAAGATTGGATTAGATTAGATTAGACTAGATTAGATCGATTAGATCGATTAGATTGATTAGATCGATTAGATCGATTAGATAGATTAGATCGATAGATTAGATAGATTAGATAGATTAAGAAAAATAGATAAGATACGATTAGGTTAGATTAGATTAAATTAGATTGGGTTATGTTAGATTAGATAGGATAGATAGATAGATAGATAGATAAGTAAAGCACGGTAAAGCCACAAAAGCCACACACCCACAAACGCCACAGAAGACACACAGTTATCCAAAAAAAAACGCAAACACACATAGCTCTCCTATATTCATTGGGAACATCAATGGTCTCCTCTAGATTTTCCCTTAAGCCAATCCATAATGCATATTTAATCCTCCAGTATGGTCAATGCATAGGCTTTTTGATCCATCCTCATAAAGCGACATCAGCATCTGCGAAAATGGGATAAATCTGAGTCATCATATTTATTGTTTGCATCGATGTTACCACCTGTATTTTTGGTAATATCAACTGATGTCAAGTGTATATGCATATGTGTGTGTAAATCTTCCGGGGCCCCACTTTGAAGCAACACACCTGTGTATCGAGATTGAGTGATGTACATCCTATTTTTTTCTGGACCAAAACCACCTGAAGAATTTAGAAGAGTCGCAACAAGTTTCTATGATTGCGTGTTTTTTTTGATGGCCAATCAGTTGGATATGAGACGTCCCCACATGGCCTAGGAGGAAACCATGGCACTAGAGAAAATTGATTTGACCATATATATATATATGCATGCATGCTTATACTTAACAATCAAACATATTTTTACAATCTGAATGGTCACCAGTTCCCCTTTGATTTGCATCCCATGAGATCTCCTGCATGTAGTTGGTGCTGTATCTCAGCTCAGGGCCCAGGCCATATTGCATTACATCCTGTCATATCCCATCCTGTCATATCCCAAGAAACCCAATCAAATGTGATATGGAACATTTAATGGGATATGACAGGATAGGGTCATTTTCAAAATTATCCCATTTCAAAATTATACGTCCATTTCAAAATTCAGATCCACTAAGTTCATCTAAGTTCTTGGAACATCTTGGGAAACAAAAACATCCTGGCATCCCGGCGCGTTTTCGCCTGATGTCGGAAAAGGTTTCAGCTTCGACGATGAATGGCGGGTAGCCGGCATCCGTCAGGGCAGCCACCTGGCAAGTCAGGAATATTCGTCTCATGCATAGCTATGCATAAACAACATGTATTTCAAACAGAAACCATGATACATCAATTTACCTATAAGCACACACACACATATATATATATATATATAATTATGTATATTTATGACATATATAAAACATATATTAGCCCATGTGCATCCAATCTATCTGCAACAAATGACAGCTGTCCGCTCTCCGCGTACCGCTTGTTGGCAGAAGGGACAGGTCTGGGAGATGAATGCGATCACCTCCTAAGCGCATGGTGGAAATTGGAAAACGCAAAAGCTGGGGCGTATGGTGTATGATAGTATTAACGTATTATTGTATAGTATAGTATAATATAGTTAAGTATAAAGACTGTAAGGTGTTAATGTTATTATTGTATAGTATAGTGTTGTTATAACACTTGTTAGTGTTAGTTATTGGTATGTGTTATGATGTGTTACTATAACCGTATGTAAAAATAAAAAATAAAAAATGGGAAAACATAAAGGAAGGGATAGAAATATATCATGTACTTATAGAGAAACATATAAACGTGTATGTACATGAATCAAAGTAATGTAATGTATACATGTAACAAGGTGTGAGCTGGGAAATTGGGTCGAACCATAAAAAAAAATGAATTTCCTAATTCTTAAACAAATAAAAATATACATATGATATGTATATCTGTATAAATGTATTTCCAATCCCATGAAACCATATTTCTGAAATCTGACATGAAAATACAACACCATTCGCCCAACTGGTTCCGGTACGTCAATTCATCCACCATTGCTGGCTAATACTTCAGCAGTTCCCAACAATCCCTCATGAGTGATCAGGGCTGATAATAAACACACTAGATTGTAGTTGTATCCCACTCTTGCGGTTTACTACCTCTAAAGGCAAACACAAACCATCGCGTAACCCCAAACCCAAACTAAATCAGCCGCGTAAATAAGGGACCAAAACACAATAATAGTTTAAAAGAAAAACATCCGTGCAACCCCAAATAGGGGAGGCAAAGAAAAAAAACAAAGCTTTTGTGTATCCCGAAATAAGGGCAATGTGGGTCAAACAATAATAAACCATCCCCCAGCCATCACCATTTTTAAAGGTGGGATTCCAACCATTCACAAATGAGTGGTTTATGGCATTGTTTTACCCACATGATTCCAATTATTCCAATTATTAACCATTATTAACCGTTATTAACCTATAGTTTTACCCACATTACACCCATTGAACGAGAGGCAGCCCAGATTGGGACGCCAAGGAACGTGCTCAGCAATCAGCTCGTCCACCGAGGCCCCTCGGAGCTGATTCAGCTTGGAGAAGGATGATGCGAATGATGAGGATGGGGATGATGATGGTAGTGATGATACGTGATGGTGATGATGTGTGATGATGGTGGTGATGATGGTGATGATGTGTGATGATATGTGATAACATGTGTTTGTTAATGATTAGTTCAGTCATTGTTATTATAATCAACAAATCATTAACAACCAACAACCACTAAAATATCATCTATAAATCATTTAAATATATATATATATATATTATATCACTATTTCGTGATGATGATGATGATGATGATGATGAGGGTAGTGGTTTATTAGTGTCTGTTAATGGTTACTACCGGAAATTAATTGAATGGTGACTAATGGTTGATGATGATGAATGCTTTTTCCCACGAGTTCCTCTACTGAAGCCCTGAGGCTCCCGGGCGCATGGCAATGGCCTGGGCTCTGGCCTGGTGTCACCAATCCGTCCGACAGGAACGAACAACGAAGCAAACGCATACTTGCACGACAATGAAAACTACTCATAATATATAATGATTGTTAATATGATAGATATGATTGATAATACTTATTATATATTATATTTATTCTTCTATATATATATATAGGATTGTTCTACTATCTATCTATCTATCTACCTACCTATCTGTCTATCTATCTATCTATCTACCTATTTATCTACCTATCTATCTATCTATCTATCTATGATTGCTAATTTATGCATATACATGCATATACCAATGAACATGTGAAAGTGATTAGGGCAGGGCAAACATCTCACAAGGTTGTCGGTGACCTCATGAAACGTGCTTGCTCCCAACTATCAACAGCAGCCTACAATAAAAGTTTCACTATGGATGTAAGTCGCCAAGTCACACCTGGGCACAAAAGTTAGAAGTTGAACAATGGTAATTTTAGGCGCAAACACCCCGTTTCGCCCACACCCTTCTTGTCTTGGGAAGATCAAGAAAGGCATTAGGGAATATAAAAATCTCACCCTCGTTAAACTTTACATTCGTTTTACATTCATTGAAGATCTTCAATAAGGGTTCAATTCTCCCACCCGCGTTAAACCTCTACATTCATTGAAGGCCATCAATAAGAGTTTACTTCTCCCACCCCCGTTAAACTTCTACATTCATTGAAGATCTTCAATCAGGGTTCAATTCTCCCACCCGCGTTAAACCTCTACATTCATTGAAGATCTTCAATAAGGGTTTAATTCTCCCACCCCCGTTAAACTTCTACATTCATTGAAGGCCTTCAATAAGGGTTTAATT
>Ga0126342_10007787_pt1 | contig 19165 bp, 14 predicted proteins | sample Cyp1metagenome_FD_92528 | JGI IMG/M metagenome (GOLD analysis project Ga0126342, IMG submission 92528) | Coral microbial communities from Lord Howe Island, Old Settlement Bay, Australia - Cyphastrea 1 metagenome | ecosystem: Host-associated > Invertebrates > Cnidaria > Coral ... | reverse complement strand
TATATATATATATATGTTATATATATATATGTTATATATATATATGTTATATATATATATGTTATATATATATATGTTATATATATATATTATATATATTATATACAGTATTCACATGTATTCAAGCGATTCTAGTTTGCCAATTCTGATAACAACTGTTCTAAATCTCCCATCGGACTGTGGGCACGTGCCGTTTGTCGTGTCCGCTGTCCGCTGTACGCAGGTCACATGCATCGGCAGCAGTTGCAGTTCCATCCGTTTGCACTGCGCCACTCCACTGGCAGGCCGCTGGCCGGCCGCCTTGCTGTGGCTGTAAAGATTTGATGCTACTACCATGATGGCAAAAATTCCAGGAGTTGAAACACTATGATGGCTTGATGATGATTATTGATGATGATTATCAATTATTATTAATATTATATAATATTATTATATATTATTATTATTATTACTATTATTATTATTATTACTAGTATTAATGATGGCGAGTAGTGTCTCAGATTTTTTGTCACTTGGAGATCACTTAGTAGCTTTGTCATTCCTTCCACGGCAGGTCGCGTGAGCCTTGACCTTTTGGAACGGCTTTGGTTTCCTAGCGAACTGCATGGGACGGAGGACTTTGATTTGATGAACTTGAACTAGTGCCGGTGCATTCAATTATTGGCATGAACCGCCACACTGGCCGTGTTTAGATTTCAATGGGTAGCGAGCAGAATGACATTTATTTTGAGCGTTTAGCGAGCGTTGAGCGTCGTGTCCAAAAGGACAGTTACTGCCACGGGGATGATGTTGTGGTTGGTGCCAGCCTCAGAAAATTGCGCATGGTTTTCCAGCAAGTGCGCTGAGCCCAACGCCAAAGTCTTCGTTGGTCAGCTGATATCTTGCACTAATTTTTGCACCATCTCAGAAACGAATTACACCCTGTATTAATCTAGAGCTGACAATGACATGGAATGGCTTCACTAAATGCATCACGTGACCTTCAAATGGCTAGTTGGCTCAGGCGTCTACTGTGGTGGAGCGAACTGTATGACCAAAAAGCTTGTGTGTGCTTGGCCCTAAGAACACATGTGGCTCTACTGAGTCGCGTAGAGGGCCAAGCTGTAGAATTTAAAGTTTGATCCTAAGTCGGAAAGATGTGGTGACAAACTGGCTCGCAAGAGACAGCGGAAATGGGGCTATAGGTATCGTGACCCAAACAAGGCATAAAATTGATTAAGATTGTATATTATGGGGATGTTTCGTGAGTCTGTTGTTTCCAAGTCGTTTGTGCCCTATCCACGTTTTGTATTTTTCATACTGTAGATTAGAATCGTGTCTTTGGTCATGGCTTTGCAGTTGAAACAGAGGCATTGACAGAGAGAGAGAGAGAGAGAAAAATTGGGCCCTTGAAATTGGACCCTTTCTGCGGACTTTTGAGGCGACCTACATCGCAGATGACGAGTGTGTCCCCAGCTGTGACATTTTGGGCTTGGAATGCGGCGATGATGGCTGTGGCGGGTCTTGCGGAACCTGCTCCTCAGAGGAAAACCGAGGGATGTTGGCACGGAGATGTAGACCTTGGAAAGAGCGTACATCAATATGGAGAAATATGGAGAAGGAGAGGTGGGTAGACATATGTTATCCATACATATACCATGGTATACCTATATATATATATGTATGATATATAATATATGTATGTGTGTGTGTGGGTGTGTGTCACAAAAACATAGGTACCATGCAGATCCATGCAGAAGGGCGCGGCCTAGCTGCACAGGACTCATCCTTGACCCCAATGTGTCGTGGGGATGTCGGCCGTTGCGTCTACTTCGTAGCAGCAGCGACTAGGCAGCCGATGGATCAAAACCATGTTCAAACATGTTTTACCATCTTTCACCGCAGTTGGGGTGATTTATATAATACTTATTGAATCAATTCAAGACCACAATCACAATGATCGGAATTCTTCACTGTGAGGGCTGGTCTACGTTCCATGTTGGACCCATACCCCGCATGGATCCAAAGTGATCGTGGCTACACCTGAGGACTGGGTCAATGAAGACAAGTCCATGACTGCCACGAATCTGGCCGTGGCCTCAGACATGACGTCACTGATGACAGGCTGATGACAGGCTGATACCTGGCTCTGGCCTTTTCTGGACACGCAACGTCCTGGGTCCAGGTCTCAACTGGCATGGGCTGTTCTGACGACTACTGCGGCAATGTCCGGCTGATACAAATGAATGTTTTCGTGGATGCAGCCACTGCAGAGCATCTTGGTGCGGAGCAGTGAGAGGTTGATGGGATCAGGGAGGTTGAGGATGGTTGAGGCCTTCTAAGATCTTCAAAGATCCAGGGATGCTTGTAAAGGATCACCACTCTTGTTTTTGGGTATGTTTTCGGCACACAAGATGGAAAGATAAAGATGGAACTGATGGAGCATGTAAATGTCTTGTTACTTAATTTTACCTTGTTTCAATGGAGAGTGCTGTCCAAGAAGTGTTGGGAGTTCTTTTTGACAGTTTCTTCTTGCATGTAAACATGTGGGAATTTGTTGTGCGCTGAAGTTCTGGAGGAGCTGCAGCAAGGATAGCAAGGAAAGCAAATTTGACGACCTACTGTAATCAAACATGGCTTGCCGGAAAATCCTCCAAAAGCATGGCTGACTTTCCCATTAAGACTTCCAATTGGAGGGGATTTCCCGGCTAGCCACGTTGAAACTAATGAGAAGGAAGCAGTCAGCACACCGTGGCAGCAAAAGTCTACCATTTCGCTCATCCTGGAGCAGATAGAATGATGGAAAATAAGATAAATTACACCATCCACCATCAACAAACCACCTATATATTCATATTTATTCATATAAGTATATATATATATATATAATTTATATATATATATATAAATTAAAAAAAAAACATGTATATTATATTCAGTATTGGCAGGGTGTAGTTGGACACCCTTCGTGCATCATTCAGCTGGACATGTCCTGTCCACTCCAGGAAGTCGGACTGGATCTCAGACAACACCGGCCACCGCTGGTTTTGGAACAGCGGGACGGCGGCTTCAGACCAGGCCACACGTTGCGCAGCTTCTGGAAGTAGCTGGATGTAGCTGGATGTAGCTGGTGAAGCTGCAGCCATTTGGAATATGGCTCTCAAAACAGTCATAACAGGTTGAAATATGTTGAAATCTTTGACAGATATGAAAAAAGGGGATTACTATAGAGGGATGATGTGATGCACGAGTTTGATTTTTGCACATTTGTGTAACAAGGATGAGATCATGGTCAATATTGGTCAGCCAGTTAGGTCACGTGCCAGAGTCTTTGCTTGGCATCATGGACACCGGAATTGCCGAATTCTTGGGAAAAGGGAAAAAAAAGGATCCCTTTGGCAATCAAACATGGCTATGGAAAATACATGGTTGATACATGATGTTCGCTTTAGATGTGTGGGATTTTTCATGATTTTCCATATGATGGTTGGTTTGCGGCGGTCCATCAGGCCTCCATCTCACCCATCCAGGCGGCGGATTGCCCCGATGGCATGGCAGTGAGCTATCTGAAGTGCGATGGCAGGCGGGGACCGCTACGATCTGTTGGATATCTGTTGGAATTGTTGGAAATGTGGATATTTGTGTCATCATTTGTCACCAATTCCAGCAGCCATCAGCAGCCATCAGCAAGCCCTCAGCCCGTGACTCACTCGTGAGGCATTGCGACAACTTGCGGCTGCATTGCGGGAAGCCTTTGCAGTGGCAGCTACCTCAGTGCTTTTCACACCTATGCCCATCCATGGCCATCCATAGCAGCGTCCAAATCCTCCAAGGCAGGTGGAAATGACGGAGGATCCGGTAGTGACCGACTGGTTCAGTGAAGAGCAGGGTCGCATGGATTGCCCTGATGGAAAGGTCTGGGCACTCAGGTGATTACTAAAGATGGATCACTAGATGAATGTTGATAAATTAAACATAGTTTGAACAAAAATAAATAGATACCGCAAACTAATGAATATGTGAATATGTAATTGAATAATAAATAAATATATAATATATATATATATATATTATATGTATATGATTATATATAATTATATATAATTATATATATATATGTATTTATAAAATTTGTATATACAACTTTTTATAACACATATATATATATATATACATACAGAGAGAGAGAGAGAGAAAAAAAAAAAGCAAATAGAGAGAGAGAGAGAGTGCGCGCATGTGTGTGTGTCTGTGCCTGTGCAATGACTTAGATTTTTTTGTCTCATGATTATTGCTCTTTGGCTCAGGGCGAAACAAAACCACTGGATTTTCCATGGCTTTCCTGTGGAAGCTCAGGTCGTGACCGGGGTCGAGTGCCAGGATGGCAGCAACTCTCAGTGAACACGTGCCCTTTGACAATCGAACCTGGCAACTATTCATGGGAAAGTCGGGGAAACATGACCTAGAATTCTGAATGAACATTTCAATTGTCATGAATTGTCCATTGTCAGGTTCGATTATCAGTATCAGAAGGGTAAGGGGTTCCAAGTGGAGCCCAACAAAGTTGATTGCGAGCATGGTCCTTTTGCTTTGCTGGTTCCAAACTGTTTCAGAACACAGTTCCACATCAATCAATATCAATCAATTTTTCCCAAGAGATCCCAAGTACCGAAGTGTTCTTTTGGTATCTTTGGCTTCAAAATAACAAGGGAAAAGTGCGATTCACGCGAGTCCCCATTGATTCCTGCTGGACAAATCCATCACAAAGCCGACCTCAGCATTGACAGGACTCCAAGAAATGGTGCTTCACGAATTGCCGCAGCTATTGCGACAACAAACGTCTTCGCTGTCGGCCTGGGGCCTTAAGGGGCCTTAAGGGACCTTAAGGGACCTTTGGGACCTTGGGATTCCCCCAGGTAGATGAATTCATAATACTTCAGATAGATAATATAGATATAGTCTCATTATACTTGAAGATCTTGAATAATTAATTCTATAACAATGATGAACCGTTTTTTTTGTGTGTTTTTGTCAAAATCATCTACCTTTGATTTGTATAGGAGCCACTACTGATCCGCCAGCTCCCGCTTCAGGTCGATTAAGCCAGAGATGGCAGGAGCCGCCAGTCCGGGACTCATCATGACAGGATTAACATTTCCCAATGTGCGCTGCCAATGTGCCATTGCTTCAAACACTGGTAATTCAGATTCTATATGATTCTATAATATAGTGGATATTTCCATTCAAAAGTCCTGATCTCCTTTGAACCAAGAATGGGTTGCGGTTACATTTCAACTAGATATGAATAAATAACGATAAAAGAGGGGATTTTGGTATTATGACATATATGACTGCATTTGTAATATCACATAATCTAAGTAGATCACAGTAGTAATGGGGATGTCCTGTGACTATCTAGGACCAGCATCACATCATCACATCTGGTTAATTTACAACGACCTCAGATATCAGGGATGTAAGGGATGGAAGGATGCAGAAACGATCCCGGCAAGGCATTGTCAAACCCACATTAATCAGACTCTGTTGAGTAAAAAGTCATAGGGTCAAACCGCCAAACCCTTGAAAGGATTTGCCCTACTCGCCTTGAGCGCTTTGCTGAAGTCATCAAGAAGACAAAAGAGTGATTATTTTTGAAATAGGGCCATAATGTAACACATTTGGGGTTTAATACACAACAAATCAGAAGGCCATCAGTCATATATAGTCATATGGCATCCATGCATACAGATCATATAGTGGGTATCAACAAAAATGGCATCAAAATGCCTTCCCCCAAACCCCCGGGTTCGTTTGAAAATTGGAGACTCCATGGATCCACAGGTTGATGGGGATCCATTGGGCCCACTGAGTCCTTGGTGTAGTGCCTGCGGCAGAGTTGCCCTCCGCCGAGCCGGTGCCACCGTCCTCCAGCCCATGGCACCTTGGCATTTGAGCAGGAAAATGAACATGGATAATGGGACAATGGTGGTATATGGTGGTAAAAAAAACAGAACATGGGATGACAAACGTGTTTGTCAAGCTTCGTCCCCACCTGACTGGTCAAAAACGGTGCAGAACCTACAAAACTGAGTCCCTAAACCACTTGTGAGTCCTGAAACCATTTAAATTGATGATGTAGCGCCATGCGCAATCCACAACAACGTCCACGAACATATGTGAAAGCCTAAAATGAACAGATCCACTCACTACTCAACCAGGGTTTCAGGAAAGTTTCTTAGGGCCTTCTGGGATTCATGGGTCGACTTCCGACACACCACTTTTTTCGGCAGGTTGGATTTCCAGAGCAAACCATAGACAAATATCAAGAGCAACTGGGGCTCGACTCGTCGCCACAACTTTCGGGGTTGTAAGCCTACCTGCTTAGAACCTCGAGTTCGGGTTTCTTTATTTTCTTTATTGATTATGCTTCCATTATACTTCTCCAGTTTTCTCCACTTGTGAATGGTTTCAATCAAGTTTTCTTTTGTTTGAGGGTCTGTTGTTGAGCCGCTCAATGGTCCATGTTGGTTCGGAGGTATGAAGGGGCTGCGGACACTGCCAACAATTTGTGGACTGGACTCAGCGGCGTCTTCCAGGAAGTGGCTTCCCGCGGGTGTTTTTTCGGGGTGCCACTAAGATCCAATGGCTACAGAGCCTATCATTCCCATAGGATCCATGTATGCTATATATGGTAACATTTACCATCAATATACCCCCCAATGTTAGCATATATACCATACATGGATCCTATGGGATTTATCATTATCATCATGTTCCCTTCAAAACTGCCATTTTGAACCATTTTGATTCATTTTGATCCATTTGAAAAGGTGTGTTTCCTTTTCAGACCAAGCCCGGCTTGTTATGGCAACGCTTCCGCGTGTCCCACAGTGCCTGCGGCTGGATTCAGCTCCAGATGTGATGAACCCAGCTGTCATAGGACTCGGTCAGCGATGCGCAGCCCCGCGGCCATCGACCGCTGGTGACAGCCTTGGCGATAAGGCCCGGAGCCTCCGTGGATGCGGACGGGGCTATAATTTGTGGCTAGTTTCATATATCTCAGACCTCCAAGCTATCAGATTTTCTATGATTTTCTTACTTTGTTGGTTCCCCTTTTTAAGAACCACTGAGATGAAGATGGAGATAACCTTGGTGAGAGACAGGGCTTAGGGAGAGAATTCTGGAGTAAAGCACATGCTACCCACGGTTTTAATTAATGTTGGCTCCTGATTAGTATCGGCCCCCCCCCCTATCTAAACAATTTTTGGATCGATCCTCTTTAATTTGATTTTTGGCTGAAGTTCATCCTGTGGACAAACCTTTTGATTTTGATTCCAAGAAGAATGGAGCCAAGTAAAAGAAAAAAGCTTTAGCAAAGGAAAAAGGTAAAAGGAATTGTTGAAAAAAATCACCTCAGACAACAGCTGGACACAATAGAGGATCACCACAACAAACAATTGAGGATCAGAGTTGCTCATGGACTACCCCCTTAAAAAATTGTTTGATTGTTTTTTTAAATGGAGTTTTAATAAGGCATCCTATATTTTGGGAAAATAGACATTTTGAGAATTCCAAAAGAATGGGTCTAAGAAAGTAAAAAAGAGAAAAGTATTAGCAAAGGAACGGAAAAGGAAAGGAGAGAATGATTTTGAACATTTTCACCTCAGACAACAGCTGGACACAATAGAGGACCCCCACAACAAACATACTATTGAGGATCGGGGTTGCTCATGGACTACCCCCTTGAAAAATTGTTTGAGTGCTGTTTTGAAATTGGGTTTTAATAAGGCATCCTTTATAATTAATTAATTATTGCTGATGGGTCATAATTAACCTCAAAAAAATGTTTCTTCAGACAACAGCTGGACACAATAGAGGACCCCCACAACGAACATATTATTTAGGATCAATATTGTTAATGAAAAAACTGAAAAATAATTTAAAAACAAAAAAAAAACATCAAACAAATTGAAAAACATGAAATAAAAAAACTGATTTAAAAAAAAAGAAAAACATGAAAAACAATTAAAAATAATGAAAAAATACAACCAAAAAAACTTTACACAATAGCGACCCCCCCATCATTTCCACAGAGCCTGAATTAGTTTGGAAAAACTTTAGACAATACTAGTAGCGGATCCTCATACTAATCAGGATCCCACATGAACCTATTTCAATTTGGTTCCTGCTTCATGGAAGGTGGACACCTCATATCCAATGGTGCGGTCTTTTGGCGCTGCCCAGGTTGCTTTACTACTTAAGCTGAGGATCCAAGCGCCGATTGAACCTCGTAGGACTCGTAGGATAGGCGTAGATGTTAGCTGCCTCCTCTCTGCAGCGCTAATCCGCTGCAGTTTTCCCATTCCTTGAGATGGGAGGCGCTACAGATGGGGGTGTCCCTGTGGCCCACTGCCATTGGGCGGGAGAGTCGCAGGAATCCCCATGTTCTTTACAGATAATGACTCAACAGCAGCGGATTCAGAGGCCATGATAGACCAAAATCGGCTAAAATTGAACCTTCTCAAGATCTGAATGACACCCCTGATAAGAGTTTTGGAAGTGGAAATTACATTGAAAGCAAACTCCTTCATTTAGTACACGCATAGCTAAAGCCTGAACGGACGTTTTGCATGATGTCAAAAGCCAAAATGAATTTTGGATATTTTGGCCTGCTGTCTTGGCTGTTTTGCGCTGCGGACTGAGCTTGCTGGGCACTGCTAAAATGTGTTGGCGCTTTTGAATGCTATTGTTTGGTGTTGTCGGAACTTGCCACTTTGCACCCGAGACGGGTCCGTCTCTTCCCTTGGGCCCTTGGGTTATCCTATTCCTCTGCTAGCTCCACGATTTCACATGCGCCACCAAGGCCAGGAACCCAGCTGCATTCCATCGGCGCGCTTCTCAGGTTGGAAAGGTCGAGTCCAGAGGAATTCCAGTGGAAGTGGAAGCAGTATGGGTAGAATATATTAGAATCAGATGGACCATGCTGGACTTGAATTCATTAGCAATCATTAGCAGATCTTATAGACTTATTATAGGTTTATATAGGATCTTGATGGATCTAGGTTCCAAAGTCGAGATGGTAAGGTGGCTGGAGCTGACCCTGATGTGACGGCTCGGCTGGCGAAGAGTCTCCTTGGCCATCCTGGAAGGAAAGCGCGGTTTTTGCAAGGGCCATTGCAGGACTGGTTTGGGGATCGACATCTTACCCTCTGGTTATGTCAAAATAGCTATTGAAAATGGTCATTTATAGTTGATTTTCCCATTAAAAATGTTGATTTTCCATAGCTATGTTAGTTTACCAGAGGGGAAGCTATTTCAATTGGGTATCGACTTACTGGTGCTAAACGTAGGGAATGGATGGGTTGCTGGGGGAATGGGATGATTATTGATAGTTATTGTGGATCATTCCCTCATTCCCTGCTAAGCACCAGTAAGTCGAAATACATTGGCTATGCCCTGGAAATACCTTAATTGGGGATCAACATTGAAAATACCTTTAAAAAAAGACGCTTGAAATACATCGCAACTCATTGAAATGCATTGAAGCAGCAAATTTCGGGAGGATGAACATCCAGTACCAGGGTCTTGACCAAGAGCCATTTCTAAGCTAACTTGGTAGTAGGTAGTTGGAAAATTCAAGAAAAGTGGTGTCTGAGAAAGTGCGTCATGAACAGCATCACTATGAATATTATGAAACATTATGAAACATAGTATTTTTGATTACAGATCTATGATATCTATGCAGCTTTATGTGCACTGCGTGTGGTGAACCTGTAGTAGGCACTAGACTGTGGATACCATGTCTCTGAGCCAAACATTCTGAGAACAGGACTTGAATGACCTGTGGGAAGCCCAGTTTTTGCGCCACGTCTCAATGAGATCACCTCTGCTGTGTTGGATCATGGTCTTCCCGCAGCAACAATGCCCCATGCAGCAGTGACACGGTGACACGGATAGGATTGCTTTTGATTTGTGGGGGTTCTCGGTTGCATACAGGATCAGAGAACTCCGAATGGCGCTGTTTCCGCCGGGTAGAAGTCTCAGTGGGCAAATTTCGACACAAGCTTGGGCAGCCGCTGGGTTGCGTTTTTTTTCCCACTCCCTTCCTTTGGTATTGTGGATGTGTTGCATGGGTAATAATCTTAGTCTTGGGGAATCCTAGTGGGGCCTTGCCAAGCTAAAGTTTTGGGGTTTGGCCAGTTCGTGCTTGCATAGCTTCTTGAACTGTGAGTTAGTAGGCCGTTGAATGTGCTCAGGCAGAGCCAAGGGCAAAGCTGGAAAGACCAACCTTCATCGGACGCGTTCTCAGCCTATTCTTCTCCTAGCCAAGGGAACCAAGTAGTGCAAGCTGTGTCATTTGGCCATGTTTGGCCAATGTACAGGGAAAAGTGGGAAAAAACCGGAGCCAAAGGACAGGTGGAGATGAAGGCTTGTCAACTCCTTGCAGCTATGGGCAGATGGCGCTTGCTTCGCCTATCTGAGGCCAAAGGATGCTACCTTGAGAGCCTGTCTCCTTCTGAATGGCGTAGTTTGGGCCCCGGAGCGGAGTCAGCCAAAACCCACAGATCCGAGTGCTTCCAAGGCCTTCTTGGAGAACGGCTCAGCAGTTTGGCTGGACCCTTGGAGTGGGGCACCATGGTGGTGTAATGATGGCAGCTCAACAACAAAATGATGCAGCACCTGAGGCCTGTGCTGGTGTGTCCCTGCAAGTGCTGGGAGTCTCAGTGCATGGTCGCGGGATGGATGGGTTTTTGTTACCAATGGATGCCCGATGCTAGGATGATCTGTTGATGAACCACCACCTACATCCGATTTTCTTCCACCCTTTCTTTCGCGGTAAGATGAAGATGCTGGTGGGAATTCCGATGGTATGATGATGGTGATACTGTTGGCGATAGTGAGGGTAGTTATGGCCATGGTGATGATTTTTGTGATGCCGAGCATGTTTGGTGGTATTACTATCACACACGGCATCATATATGTTGCGTTTTTTCCCCTTTTGCCAGGTAAGGGTCTTTAGATTTTAACAAAGGTGCCACTTCTCTTCTTCTTCTTCCTCCTCTTCCTCGCCTCCTCCTTTGACAGCTCCGGATGCAGTGGGCCTTGCCTGGACCCGCACATCATATTGCCAGCTCAGGAGGCTGTGGAGTGTGGCTGGACCCTCGAACTCATGCCAGAGAGGATGCCAGACAGAATGCCAGCATATATGCCAGAGAGACTGACAGAAAGATTGCAAGATATATATGTCAAATAGAATGCCAGAATGATTGCCGGAAAGAATGTCAGAATAGATGCCAGAAAGATCCGGAAAGAATGTCAGAAGATGTCAGAATTACTTTAGATGGTATGTCAGAAACTACGTCAGAAACTACATCAGAATGGTGTGCCAGGGCAGGGATCACTCGAAGAAAGTAATTTCAATTGTAAGATTGGCTCCACCAAAGGGCACCACTTGAGCAGTGTTTGAACCCTGCTTGGTTGATGATGAGTTCGGGGATTGTACTAGCCAACATACTGGGGATAATAATAATAATAATATAATAATAATATCTCGATATCTCATAATCCAGAAGGGGAATCCCGTTCTTCACCAACCAATTGTGAGTTTCTGTTGGCATTTCCACGTCCGGCAACTTGCTGGTCCGGTGCCCGCAGTGGCTTCAGCAGAGTCAGGAATCCCAGCGACCAGCTTCACAATGCCACTGCCATGGACGTTCTATGACATTCTGACATTGACATTGAGAAAGCAGCAGTTTGATGTTGCGGATATGTTTGGGTTGTTTCACCCTGGGCCTGAAGCACCCATGTCAAATTGGGGGTGTTTCCCCCCACCTAAAGTTATCAGTGCAGCCACGAGGCTAGTAGAGTTAGAATGGCAAAAGCAGAGACGCACAATTCAGGGCGAACACTGCAGATATCTCTGAAATTCGCCTCACACCATGGCTGGGCGTCAAGGCGGGAATGGAACATTTCTGGGACATCATTGTCCTCACCAATGCCACTGTCACAGTATGTCACCATCACGGGAAAGGTAATGATGACGATTATCATCACCACCACCACGGCCACAATCACAACCGCAATCAGAAACAGCAGAATGACATGTGTGCGTGTGATTGTGCTCATGATGGTCCTGACAAGGCTATGCTGCTGACATCCCACCCTCAGTGCTTCCAGACGAACAGCTGGCAGCGTGGTTAGAAAAACTGCGACTGAACGGCTGCTTGGATGGTCAAATGACCGATTTTTTTAATGATTTTGACATGATATTTCCAAATCAAATCAAATCAAATCAAATCAAATGTCGTGCCTTTCTGTCTATGTATCAAAGGAATTCAAACGAGGCAAGATAGAATAACCACACTTTTATAGGCTCCTTAAACGCCTTAAAATTTAAACCGCCTTCAAGTAGTGGTGACAGGAGGTTGTTCTATTCTTTTTCTGCATGGCAGCGAGGCTATACTCCGAGAGCACGGGAGTGGTGTCAAAACATGGGAGCTGTGAGTGCCACTCGGTCCACATATGGAGTTGTTGCTCTCCAATGGGATTGGCCATGATTGGCCCAAGGGCAGTGAAGGGGGTCAATAGGATCAAGAATCAAGATGGAGCAAGCACTCCCCTTAATACATCTTAAATCATCTTAATATATATATATATACTTGGGATTCCAGTCCATAGCCAGATGCTAATCATTTAAACTCATTTTTAGATTGATTTTTGGAAGCCATGAAAAACCAGTGAGCCTCAATGTCCCCAAGAATCGGGCGTGCTTTGCCGCCCAAAAAGGTACAAGAGATTCTGGAGAATTGGAAGGACTTTGCAGACCACTGCAGTTTAAAACCCCTGGAGCGAAGACGTGCCATGGCAGCTTCTTCGGGGGGAGCAAGATGTGGTTCAGTGGTTTTTGGGTTTTTGGGTGAGTTTTGTCCCTTTGTTCACTAGATTGGCTTTCCTGCGAAAACTTGCAGGAAAACCCATTGTTTTTATGTGGAAAACCATGGGTTTCCTGTGGATTTCCCCTTCAAGCAATCCAGTGATTTGTGAGCAGAAATATTTTTTTTTGGAGTGAGATGAGTGATGCATTAATTTAGCAGCATGTGCAGGTGGGTGTTGCGGGCAATCACAGCACAAGGAGCCCGGTCGTGAAGTTTGCTGGCTTGTTGATGGCTTGAAGTGTGCCCAACAAATGATGAACCCATGGACAAAGCATCAAACATACTTAACCAAACAACATCAATAGATATTAATAGCATCATTAATCACCATTAATCATCGTTAACCATCATGAACCAACATTAACCATCATTCACCAATATTACTGTAATCATTATTAACCATCATTAACCAACATGTTTGTTGCCCTTCACCCATACCCAGGCGTTGAGAAAGACTCTATTGCTGCTGGCGGTGCAGCTGCGACCACTGCACCGAAAGCCCCGGCAGCCCCGGCAGCCCTAGCACCCGCCACTCAGCGAATAGCATGCCTTGACTAGAGATGCACGATTGGTATACCATAGTACGGCTAACAGATGGCTTTTCAAAATTTTTCCGATGCAGATGCACTTGGGAAATTTATTGGGGATGTGAATATCCAAGCAGATTCGGAGCTGATTTGGCCTTGATATACTGACCTACATGGTCTGATGTGCTTCAGTGCTGAAAAATCTCCTTAATGCGACACCTTGTGTGTGTGTGTGCACATATATCAATCCAGACCTGACCTGCATTACAAAGACTTGCCAGCCTAATGCTGGCAAGATGTAGTGGAATGATGTGGAAGCTTTCAGCCCACCACAGAATGCAACCCGCAGATAAAACCAAGTTGCTCAAGACAATGCCTGGCTTCCACCTGTGTCATTAATGGCCTTGAACGGTCAAGGGAAACCAGGCATGACAAAAACAGCAGGGACAGGTGAAAAACAACCGTGCTGTTGGAATGCTCTTTGTTCGTAAATCACACATTTTACTGCTCTGCAAAATGCAATCAGTAAACTGAGAGTGTGCTTCCAAACAGTGTCTGTCTTCTGTTTCCATTCCGGCAAGTAAATATAGCTGCGACATAGCTACTCATTTCTAGCGGATTTACCTGTTCAAACAGGTGGATTTTCCACAGCTATGTTAGTACTTGAAAATGCTAGGCCCGGAGGCGAATAAAAAAGTTGGCTGACCAGGCACCTGCCACGAGCTCGGCCTCCAGCAGCAAACCTCCGGATGGTGGCAACACCTTTGGTCCAGAGGAGCAGCCAGGAGGCTAATTGATGTTTATTTAATTCTTTTGTAGAAGAATACATTTTAAATTACAATTGACTATATTAATAGTGTATATGTTGTAAGCTATGTAGATATATCTTTAAGCTATACATATTTTGTGTGTGTTTTCTCTCGTGCGAGTCGTATCACCCATCCGCATGGACTCCAGGACGATCCGCATCGCTACACCATCAAGGAGGAGCTGGGCACCGGTGCGACCGCCACGGTTTGCAGGTCGCTAAAACCGGCTGGGGAACCCCCAGGAAAATCCGACCTACAAATGGTTGATGGATTCCACATGTTGGTTTATCCATGTTTATCCGCAACATGTCTGACATGACATGGCAGGTTTCAAACATCATGATGTAAGACATATTTGCTATATGAAGTTTTATGTCCATATATATATAATATATATATATTACCATAATATACCATAATTATTGGTTAATATTCCCCATGAACAAGGTAATATATGGTAATATCCCTATCATATTGTATTATAGCCAATTTTGACCAGTTTAAACTTGGATACTTGGAGACTGAAGCCAGGAAAGTGTTGCTGGCAATCAGGAAATCGTCTATACACGGGGGAAGTCATTCACGAATCATTTGGGGTCAATGAAACATGAGAGGGTTCTTGCACCAGACAAAAGGGGATTCAAGCACTAGCGATCCAAGCAGGGATGTAAGATGATGTAAGTCCAGGCAATGGACAATCTTCAGGAAAGGCCAGCGGCCTTGATATCTACCTTGTGGTCTACACATTGAAGCCGCAAGCACCTACTCATATGGGTAAAGTTCAACGACTTCACCGCCCGCGAGCTCACTGGAATGATGGTTAGTAGGGGTAAGTGTCCCTAGATATCCTTACTTCAAGTGAGAGTACGTTGATAGTTTACCAGGACTTACCCTCTGGTAATTTAACATAGCGAACTGGAAAATCACCATGTTTAATGGGAAAATCCACTATTTCTATGGCCATTTTCAATAGCTATGTTAGTTTACCAGGACTTATGTTTTATAGTATGTTTTATTCAACAGGTACCTATCATAGCATCGGATGCGAAACCGCCGTGCCACAGGTGCACCAAATCAGACGGTACACAGTATGCGGTGTGGAGCCCAGGATCACCAAGAATTTCTACCCCCAATTTGGGGAGGGGATTGATTATTGCTGGGGGTTTACCGGGTTTACCGCATGAATCCCCCTTTTAGACGCCCCAAAATGAACAAATCTATAGGTACTGAACCATACTGAACCATACTGAACCATACTGAACAAGGGTTTCTAGTGGTTTGTCTATTCCTGAGGGGAGGGATCGCGTGGATGTGCCTGCCATAACTGGCTGCCAACCAGGTCAAAAGCATCAACTTAAGCAAACTGCGGCTACAGCCGAACTTTCAGAAAGTTGCTGACAAGCTACATCGGGAGGCCACTGGGCCGGGCTATGATGCTGCCCACTCTGTAGATTGATTTGTCCCACTGCTCCGGCAAACAGATTGATTGGCAGATATGTGTTGATGCATATATTCTCAGTGGTCAGCCAGCAATATAATCCTCCTGATGGATTCACTGTTTTGGATTGCGACCAGCCTGGCACTGTCATGTCTAGCGGAGGTGTCCATTCTCTTCACCCTCCGGCATCCCAGAATCGTTTCCCTTTACGACGTGGTCGAGGGACGCGATCACCTACATTTGGCATCTTGGTCAATCTTGGTCTATCTAATTTTGGGCTTCATTTGTGCGTCAGTTCAAGCACTCACAAAAGATGAAACACTCCAGGCAACTATGCGAGCACGCATCGGTCCCTCAAACTCCTATATGTACATAGATCTTGAATAATTCCCCTTCATTATCTTCATGTTTCGTTATGAACCACCAATATCCATCACTTTCTGACGCTTTTGGTCCCAGGGGGACCTCATGGAGCCCCAAACATGGCAGCCACAGGTCATGGAGTTGGTGGAAGGTGGGGAACTTTTCGACCACATCGTACAGATGGGATCCTTCACCGAGCCCGTGGCGCGCTATGTGCCATGGCTGCCATGGTGGTCCCAGCATGTCACGTTTCCGTGGTTTCGGAAACGGCACCAAATATTTTTGGGGGGTTCCACAAATGAGGCTACCCCAAAATGGATTATATAGTGGAAAATCCTATTAACATCCTATTAAAATGGATGAATATGGATGATTTGGGAGTACCCCCCATTTTAGGCAACCTCCATATGGAAAAGATATGAGAAAATGAGTATCGATGCAAAGTATGAGCCAAAGTGCCCATGGTCAATGGTCAGCTCTTTTCATGGAGATGATTTGAGACGTCCCTAGATTCATGGAACCCTGTGCTGCATGACAATCATCGTCAGAGCAAACCAGCTTCAGCACCATTCAATGGAATGGAACTGAGGTGTTTATCCAGATTGCTGAAGGTTTGAAGTACATTCACTCTCAGGTCGGATTTCGCTTGGGGCTGGGACTTTTGAAATGGCTCGAGGGCGATTGTCCCAAGGAAATCACTGCCGCACAGGACATTGTTTATCGCGATTTGAAGCCCGAGAACATACTTGTGGATCCTGGGCGGATTCGGTGCGGTGTAGCGCTGTGGTGCCTAAAAATGTTGCAGCCTGGAAACCACTGGGGCGCGCTTGGCTACTCAGGACCGGAATCATTCAAAACGAGGTTTGCTGGAGATCAAACTGTCCGACTTTGGACATTCCAAGCTCATCAATGATGGATACAGCACCGCGCTCACCAGGGAATCTTGGATTGCACTGCGGGCTGGTTCGGCTTCGGTGCGACTGGCATCCCTTCCGTCCAGCATGGCCCGTTTTTGAAACACTGAGGTGGGCACCCCGCAGTATTGGGCACCTGAGGCTGGATGATTCTGGTGGAAACTGAGAAGCAGACGTGGGTAGCTGCCTCAAAAAATCAGATTGTTTGCCCAAGAAAAAGGTTGTTTGGAGATTCTGGAATCTTTCGAGTACCTAGCGACCTAGCAGTTAATTTTCAAGCATTTCCCAGGTCACCAGGTCCGAATCCAATGGTAGGAAACGGCTGAAAGCTGGTGACTTCAGATCTTTGTTGATGTTTTATCCATGTTTTATCCATATTTGTGACTCTATGATGATTCACGAATTGACTGAAATAATCTGAGATACCCTCTGGTAATTTAACATAGCTATTGAAAATGACCATTTATAGTGGATTTGTTTATTAAAAATGGTGATTTTCCATAGTTATGATAGTTTACCAGAGGGTAATCTGAAATAATCGATTTTTGGGATGGCTGGCTCAATCATGGGCATCGCAGGTTTCAGATCCTCTGAAAGCAGCACAGGGCTACAACCAACGAGTGGACTTGTGGTCCCTTGGGGTGGTCCCTTTGGCAGCGAAGGAGCTGGATGCCACTACGGAGCCATTAAACCACTATAGGCAATGATTTTAGATAGATGGCTGATGATTGCTGTTGCATCTATGATGTAGAAAATGCCAGGTCTAAAATGACGGAACATGTGCAACAAACGCATCCAGAAGGTCTACAGAGCTGTCATGAGCTGTCCTTTCTGATTTTTTTGGATTGCCAAGGTGTTGTATGTCATGCTGGTGGGTGCCTACCCCTTCGACGGTGTCAGAGAGCCCATGGAAAAGCAGATCCGCCACTTCGGCTATGTCAGATCACTGCAAACACTGGAGAAAGAGGGCCCCCATATATATAGTGGAAAGAAATAGGTAATATATATATATATATGGTAATGTGATATGTAAAGACAACCTAAACAATGATTTTGCTGAACTTATGACAACAATAATGACGATAACAATCACAACAGATTAAAAGAATACTTCGTCATAACAAAATAGCGATGATCATAATATACCTTTGTGTGTGTGCATTTTTGGGCACTGACGACTGACGACTAAGGACAAGCCATCGTGACCTTCCCCCCTGATAGGCAGACTCTTGGCATCGGATTCGAAGTTGCAGAAGGGATTTTCTGTAGGAAAAATAAATGTAGGCTTACCACCAAACATGAAGGCTTACCCTTACCAAAACGGGAATTCAAGCTTCAAAAATAATGATGTAACCAATGAATACTGGATATGACTGTGTCTGAAAGTGGGGATTAACTTCAATAAATGGCGATTTAATGTGAACAAGTACAAAGAAATCAAGCATGGAAGTTCTTGGAATTTGGGATGCCGTATTTTCAGACAAATCCCTACAGAGTCAATAGTTGGAGGGTAAGAATGCCATAACTTCCTGTACATACACCCGCTAAAGAACAAGCAAACCATGCATTAATCCTCCAGTAAAATAATCACTGACATGGAAAATCACCCGTTTGAATATGTAAATCGAAGTAAATTGGCCATGGCTTCCATAGCTGTGTCAGTTTACCGGATTTCACCGAAGGTAAACAAAATGGAACACATTCCCATTGAATTAACATTCCCCGAAATGGATGGGGGGAAAATCTGAACGAACGCCACTAATATTTGATGGTAGAAGCCATGCATAATTTTTCCTTTGAGCCAATGCATTGACGATCAAGTTTGGTGATAAAAAATCTAGCTTCAATAACTTCAATCCATATGTTTTTTACTCCATTGACTATCAAGTTTGGTGCTGAAATCCCTATTAGATTTGGTTAAATCCCAGTTGTTGATGGTTAAATCCCATCAAAACTCCCAATCAAATACCACAAAATCATACCCTCAAGTACTAGGTATCTAGAATGGGGGGTGCCTGGGGTACCCAGGGGGGGGGTCTAAGATCCCCCCCCCCCGATATTAGACCCTTTGGAGGCTCTAATTTTAGACCCTTGGGACCCCTTAGTTATGTGGAATGATGATGATGATGGTGATGATCATATTAAAAACCCTAGTGCCAACCTACCTTGTGCAGATAATTTGTCCAGGCATCACCTTGACCAT
>Ga0126342_10007786_pt1 | contig 19165 bp, 14 predicted proteins | sample Cyp1metagenome_FD_92528 | JGI IMG/M metagenome (GOLD analysis project Ga0126342, IMG submission 92528) | Coral microbial communities from Lord Howe Island, Old Settlement Bay, Australia - Cyphastrea 1 metagenome | ecosystem: Host-associated > Invertebrates > Cnidaria > Coral ... | reverse complement strand
TATATATATATATTCATATATGCTTAGCGTGTTGGCTCCAATTTTTATCTACCCCGACAACATATAGCAACAACACGACGCCTCTGCCCAAGGCACGGCGAAGCACTTGGCGGACGGAAGTCAATGCCTGCTGCGTGCGTGTTTTGATCCACTGCGAAAAGCTACAGAACAGTTTTTTTTCTCTGATGGTTTCATCTCACAATATATATATATATATATTTGTACATAGATTTGTACATACATACATATAATATACATATATATATATATAATATCAAGTACTCTTATTGATATATAGGGTTTTATAATACGTATGTTAGATCCGTTTTTTGTTTTATGACCAATGTCTTTGATTTGTGTTTAAGGGGAAATCTGAAAACTGTGCTGGTAAAGTTACCAGGTTCTTGCCATGCTGGGAGATCCACTAGCTATTCCTCATGATTTCCTTGGGCTATAACCTACGAACCAAGGAAACACACATCGAAAAAAAGCACTAATCATAAGGAAACAGATGCTATAACCATCTATAAAACATTTATAAATCTATTAAACAGAAACACAACCTATAGAAACATATTTAAACAAATGTTCTATAACCTAATGTTCTTTATAACTTATATAACCTACGAATCAAATGCCAACTTCACTAGAAACATCTATAAAGGCACTCACTGTGACGCTTTGCTTGAGAAAAAAAACAGGAATGAACCACCATGGAGCTACTGAATCAATTCTTTGCAACTCAGAAGCTACCCATACGGACCTTAGACCACAGTTGTTTCGAGTATTCCACACAAGATGGGTACGATATGTATATATATATATGTATGTACACCCTATTGTAACTCACAACACGAACACAACTTAGACTCATCGGTAGCAACTTTAGTATACCATCTTGTGTGGAACAGTCAAAAAGACATCTCCAGTTTTTCGTCTCCCATATTTTAGGGAAACAAAACATATCTGGTCGGTGGTTACAAAACATGTTTTTGTCACCTGGGATTCTTATTCCCAATATATGGAAAGTCACAAAAGCCATGTTCCAAACCACCAACCAGATAGTGTTTATTATGGGAAAACATGGGGAAGATATGGGAAACTCATCCATAAATGGTGGTTTCAATGGGACAATCCACTGGAAATGCTTGCGCCTCCGGTGGTTCATCACCAGCTGCTCGTTGCCTTGGGGCAGAAAGGAGTCCTATGGCTTGGTTTGTGGTGACATAGATATCAAATAATAATATATATATATACAATATGAATTCGATAAAATTGTAGATAGATGCAAAGATGGAGATATAGATAGATAGACATATATAGATAGATAGATCGATAGATAATATATGATAATGGAATATAATAGATGTAGATTCTGTAGATAGATATAGATAGATAGACAACTAGATAAATAGTTTGCATAATCATATGATCAATGAACTAACTAACCACACATATTAGATAACAGAGCAATGGAATTGTATCTTAGATAACACATATATGCAGAATAAAGATTAACTGACATTTCTTTTTTTGGTTACGACCTTTCTATATAAATACATATACACCTACTGGCTATCGAAGAGAGGCATGGAAACTCGCCCGTTTGGTTTGACGGTTTACCTAGTATTTTAACGGTGTTTGCGTTTTTGTATTCATAGTAAATTGTTATATTACCACAGGGGATGTAGCGTGTATATATATATGTGTATACATATATATATATTGAACAAACAATGAATCCCAATAATATAATAATGAACTAACAAACAGGAAGTAATCAACCCACTAACTAATCACAAATATAGGTACAGTAAAAGTGTTTACTGTGTGTATATAGGAGTATAATGAATCGCGGGGTTTAGGGTTACAGCATGTTTCATCCCAAAACAACACAACACAACAAAACAAACTAATCACATAATATAATATATAGTAAGAAAACTAACGCAAATAACATGAATCAAAAGACAATATATAAAACACTATTTGTAAATAAACACACACAGCCATTACATATAGATATAGAACAGATGTGAATATTTTGGTACTATTGTATTTATATATACACGTGTATATATATATATATTATTATCCCAATCGGTAAGATATGTATCATAATTATCATATGCTATGTTTCAACCATCCCCCTAAATGGGAAGAGCTGCTTATGTCAGCCAGGCTTTCCCACACCAACGATCCGTTCTTCATCTGTTGCTAGCTAGAAACCATGATTTACCATTATAAACCATGTTCCTATGACTTCAATATAATACAATATATTATACCACCATATCTGATGGTTAAATCCTCATCAATTTGATGGTTAAATCAGGTTAAATCACGAATGTTCGAACAAACATATACCATCTCATATTAAAATACAATAAAATACTACATAATATACAGGTATAATATCACATCATACAATGCAATACAATGGTAAACTAACATAACTATGGAAAATCACCACTTTCAGTAGGTAAATCCACTATCAATGGGCCATTTTCAATAGCCATAGAAGGTACAAGGCTCTGATGTTCATCCATCATACAATACAAAGTATGTACCATACCATAGTAGTATAACATCACATCATACAATGTACAGAAGGTATTGAAAATCCCAATTTTCATCCATGTATAATCGGATTGTCCATTATAAATCATCCATCCATTTTGAGTACCTCCTTTTATGGAAACCTCCATATTATATATATACCCCATAAATATCCCATATATATATATCCCATAAATATCCCATAAATATCCCTTTTATCCCATATTCATCACCATATATCCCAAGTATTGTATATAATATATTTCAATAATCCCATATGAATGGGATATTCCATAAATCCAATGGCAATATTTCATATGGGATAATCCACCAAGTAATTTATGGGATAAATTGGGAAATGTTGACTCAGCCTCATATCCCAATTCAACAAGGCACTATACAATATCCCAATTTTTATAATGGAACATCACATCCTATAATAAATGGATGATTTAGTGGTACCCCTATTTCAGGAAACTTCCATATCCCAATGTTCATCACCCAAGGCTCTGCAAGGCTTCCATCAAGCGCTGTTCTGCTTCCAGCAGCTGGCGCCAGAGTGCCGAAGCTGTTCCCAGGCGACAGCTGCGCAGCCTGGACGACAGGCGAACACCGGGGACATCCGGGGACCACAGCGGCTGCGGTGGAAAGCCATGGCTGGATTGGGGGTTGTAGTATTATATATATATTGGGAGTCTAGTAGTATAGATTGGGGATATATTGATGTTCTTTTTGGATCACTAAATGATCACTGGGATTATGATAATGATGAATACTAATCATGGGATTATATATTGAAAATAGTAATAATAAGAATATTAATACCATGGGGTATTGATAACCCTCAGGTACTGATAATATAGTATACATTGCAATAGTTGTTTAATATGTGTAATGGTGGTTTTAGTATTTGCAGTGATATTAATTGGGGGTTATAGTATTGGGGTCACATTGCGGTTTTTACTCATGTTTTTTGGACGAATATCAATATTAATGGATCTGTTATTTGAAAGGGGTTATACTACCCACCTAATTAGGGATGGGTAAAAGCCATCATAGGAATATCTATTAACCAAACAGTATCCAACCAGGGAAACAATGTACTACATTGTGGATTGATGTGGATTATATAGATTGTCAAGATATGTTTAGGGGGATGCGTCGAGAACACTTGGGGAATATGGTGTTTTCAACCGAGAAACAAGAGGTGAAATCTAGGAGTGCAGGTATATGATTGTATATCAAGAGTACTAAGAAAATCCGGTTGTTTTTTGTGTAAAGCCAACGCACAGGATGAAACATGGGGAAATTCTGGCAACATTGCCTTCAACCAATTCTGGGACCTGAGATATAGCCTTGCTCTAGAAACATTGGGCCACATGGCTGGTCCTTTGTCTTTCACCATGGAGATCAATGGAGTACATACTTCTAAGGTAATCAACAGACAAAGCCCCCAAACCAGAGATGTGTCTGTTGGTTTATGTGCCTAGGTTAACTGGGGTGAAAGAAATCATGGATGTATAGTTAGTTGTGTGAAACCGAAGCAACAAACACAGCTGGCGGGGATCCCTTCACCATAGGCTGTTTCCAAAAATTCCATCAAATCTCCCTAATTAGTCATGTCTTTATTCATACCCAAGCAGTCAGACACACCCAAATGTTATGTGAGTCAGTGGTCCGTCAGCCATCGTTCTCTCCAAGTCACGCATACAGTGCCAACTCAGCTAGGCCAACTTCCGCCTTGAAACGCTGGAAACCTGTCGGTAGAGCTGTCGATAGAGCTGTCGATAGAGCAGCGGCTGGCGCCAGCATTCAAAATGATACATCTGGATGAAGTGTTGTAGATCCCCCACTGTTCCACTTCATCCTACACTTGATTTAAGTCCTGTTTTGATGATTTCTCCATAACTATGTCCCAATTCTGGAGATAAAGAACAACATCAAAACAGTGGGCATCCATCGCTTTTCCATTTTTTTTTTACCAGCATCTGTTTGGGATCCCTATACATCATGATGAGCAGACCTTAGTGAACATCAAGCTGGGACTGATTTCTGTGAAGCAGAGGTTTTCAGACTGCTCTGCTCCCACCTGTGCATTCTGGAATCTGCAACATCTCCAGCTTGCGCGTGGCCCATTTCACCGCCGCAGCCAAGCGAAAGTGTGTCCCCTGCACCAACCGCTGCGAGGGTGATACCCTAAAAAAGCAGTCGCAACATGGAAAAGTGATGATCGACCGCGAGAATTGGGGGTACCCCTATTCTCTATTCATCACGTATATGCAGTCAGTAGGTATGTAATTGTGCATATTATATATATATATATATATATATTTATTTACATATATATATACAGTATACATATACATATGAATACAGTACCCTCAAATACAGTGGTGAATATAGTGCCCCCAAATAGGAAAATATTATAGAACGTGACATGGTAGATAATATCTATATATTAGTTAATGTGTATATAATATATATGCTATGTGCATTAAACAGAATTAACATGTATAGAAAAAAATCTGTATAATTACTATATAAAGAAATTATAACATGATATAACATGCGTACAATAGCTGGGTTCAAAAGTGATCTTGAAACCGTTTTCAGGCAAACACCATCCTACCCTAGCCTGAGGTCTGTTCAGCAAGCCCTGAGCTTTGCCGCTCGCTGCATAGCCCATGTCATCCACGGTGCATTCTGCTGGAGAGCCTGGGTCCAGCCATCTGAAGTCCAAAACAATATCTGTAAATTAAGTATCCTAGCTATATCAAACCTCAACAAACAATCATAAACATTCTTTGTGGGAACACCAATACGTCTTCCCTGAAAATGAGGTTCCAGCTAGAAATGTGGCGAAGCCAATTTCATAAACCACCCCCGAGGAGTTACCAAAATATCAGTGGGCTTGAAACACTGCGGAGGTTTACGGCAGTGGGTTTACCACATACTCCAGGTTCCACTAGGTCACTAGGTATGTTTTCCGAGAATAGACGGTTGGTTACATCCCCATGTTGTTTCCACCGTTGCGGGTTGACTCCCCCAAATTGACCACATAGTATTGACATATGGTTCAATTCCATGGTTTTGGTGGGAATGTAAATGATTACCATATCTTAATTACTATTTAGTAGATATAGGATGATTACCATATAGAATTAATGTTATCGTCCTATATTTACCATGTTTTTGATGATGAAAAATATTAAAACCGCCCTGTTTCACCAGTGAATCCTCCACCAGTAACGTTCACCAGTATTCACCAGTCAGTGCCATGTGGCTCGCTACCTGTGGCTCCTTCGACGACTTTGGCGACCAGGAGAGGATCAAATCGGTTTTCCTCACGGGACACCAAAGTGTGCGACATTTGGTGATGCTTCACGCAATTTTGATCAATTTTGACCATGAACATGAAACTTGGTGTTTCCTTTAGCGGTTTTGAGTAATTATTGCGTTATACGGCATCTGGAGTGTACAGTACTAGACTTGGCGCTTAAGCTGCTTCAAGTACCATTCCATCCAGTTTTGGGGTGGAGTCGCACAATTGTGAAGGTTTATTTATATAGCATCAAACAAGACATGCTCTTCGGGTCAACCATTTTTAATCATGCCCAATCTGTTGCGAATGAACAATACAACACAACAAAAAAAAGACGTTTTCGTGACACCCGAAGTCAAAATTAACACATATTGTGACACACCTCAAGGATAGTGGGTCAGTTCGCCCTGCATGTTTTTTTCCACGCCCGAAACAGCCGGCAAATGGATGTTCACTCCAAAAACATGGTCTATATTAGTGTATATATATATATACATAGTTATAAATATATATATATATATATCATTATTATATATATATATATTAGGTTTCATGGTCCAGATCCACATGTTTGATGTTTATTCTCCGATTACATTAAATGAATTGCACTACATCCCCATTTGACCCCATCCTCTCCACTCCATCCTTGCCTGAAGCGTGCTGAGCAATCGTTGACGTTGATCCTTGGGTGAAAGGCAGCGCTGTCGCCAGAAGAGTCAATGCAACGTCGGATCAACACCAATAGACATGGCTTATTTGATATCATTTGATGTCATTGATCTCATTGATGCATGGATATAAAACGATATAAATGGATAAATCATGATAAATCTGATTCACATGTTTAATCCATCTATTTATTTCATTTACATATATATGTATATATATATATACATATCCATTTATGGTAAATGGGTAGCAAAAAATGGCTGAGATAGCAGACAACAATCATTATGTTCCCCACTGGAACTGCCATTGCAGTTTTTTGCCGGCAATCCCATTTTTTGGACATACCTTACATTACAGGTCCATTGGTACAGTACCTCAGCCGTCAGCCATGCCCATACTCAATTCCAAACACTTCATGAGTGGTTTCCTCAAGAGACAAACCCGGGCATGCAGTCTACATAAAGACCTTTCGTATTGAGGCTTAGCCCAAATTCTTAGATAATTTAAAATCACAGTTGTTGATGGTTTAAGCTTTTAAGCACAATGTTTTAGGGTTTCATCAGTATCAGTCTTGAAAGTTTTGCTTAATTTTGATGTCAACAGGTTGGTGGTCAAAGATAGTTGCCCTGACAAAATCAACAACACCTATATACTGTTGCAATGGGAACAGGTCACATCTTCCTGTGGCCATGCATTGTGCTGCCCTTTGAATCAGACACGTCAACCGAAGAAATCCCACAGGAACATAGTTGTGAACATCATCTACAGACAGATGTTCGGTTGGTTTTAGGGTTCGATTGCCAGATACCCTCTGGTAAACATCACCATAACGATGGAAAATCACCATTTTTGATGGGTAAATCAACTATTTCAATGGCCATTTTCAATAGCTATTTTGACATAACCAGAGGGTAAACCATATCATAGGATCCTCTGGGATCCATATGGGTACCCTCCAGTAATCACACATGGTTTTTGGAGGAAAATCATCCATTTTACTTCGATGATGAGCACCCAGCTATAAACCTTCATTTAGTTCGAGGATTGCCCAGCCATTGATGACACCGAAGGCCAACCCCATAAGAGGGCCATTCAATCACCATTGGATCACCATTAAACTGCCATGTTTCTTGCTTGAATCACCAGTGTTCTCTCAAAAGTGGAACTAAAGTTCAAAACCCATCTGCGATTAACGCCAAGTTGCGTGTCCGGTGCCAATGGCAAATGGACCTCAGAAATCTCTTCCGAAATCTGAAGGAATGTTGGCAAACGCTGGCAGCGGGAAAGGGCTCAACACAGGAACCGGTTTGGTTTCGTCCAAGTAACATAGAACGGATGTCGTCTAGATCCAGTGCTTGCAGTTTGCCATCCTGAATCCAATTCCCTCTAGCATGATACAACCCCCTCATATGTACACTCAAAAGGAGCAGATTCTATACATTTTAATACTATATAAATGTTCACAGCAGCACTGCAGTGAGGACGGAATCCAAAAAATGGCGCTAACTATCCCAGATTGCAAACTGTTCGTTGCCGAAGTGCCCTTTCTCCATTGGCCAAAAACGTGACACAATCTTCTTTGACGTCCAAGTCCTCCAAGCATCCTGAGCAAGGACCGTAATCCTGATGGAAACTGACTCAGTTAAAGACCATACCGCCGTTTATTGTATCATGCCAACTACCCTGGATTAATAAAACCCTAGGCCTAGGCTGTTTAATTAGGGTGGATACCAAGTAAATCTCCCATGAAATTACGATTTGGAGGGTTAATCCAGGCTTGACATTAATCTAACGAAGCTGTGCCATTCTGGGCCACGAGGTGGTCAATTAAAGTGTAGAAGCTTCTTGTTTGAGATGGTGACTTCAATTGGCTCAATTAGATGAGTTCAAATGTCCCGTCAAAGCCATCATTTACAGTATCAATATTTATCTATATTGTATATATATATATACATATGTATATATATATATATATTATACAAATATGTGTTTTTCATATAATTATAGTTATGATGTATATATATATAAGATGTATATATATATATAATATGTATACACAACATACATTACAAAAATATTCACATGTGTATATATATATACATACACATAATATATACATGATATATAATTATATATAATATATATTTACACCATTTTCTAAACCATTTTAATACCCCTTATGCTTGATGCTTCAAAATTCTCGAAGTGATCTTGTTCATCAGTCCAGCTACGGGCACTGTCGATGCCGGACACCGTGATCACCAGCCGCCCGGGCGACAGGACGTGTTCTACGCCGATGGGGGCCATTCATCGGGGCGCCACGGTGCTGAAGCTACAGAGAGGTAAAACACTGCTCGATGTTTGTAGTGGACATTAATGGAGCCATTCAAAATATTATGTTTGATTCCCATGGATCTTGCGCAAAGTGAATGTCTTGATGCCAGGGTGCAACAGGATTTCAGGCTGTTTCACTTTATTTAAACTAGGCAACCGTTTCTTGCTTCATACGTCATAAAGAATCATAAAATAATATGAAATCCACCATGTCAAAAAGCCAAAAAACATATCCATGCGGTCAGCCACTTTTTTGGCTCCTAGGTATTGGTCATGGTGCCACATTGCACGAGTCGTTTGAAAACTTGAACTAAAGCTGAAGACAAGCAAAATCATGCACGAGTTGGTAGATGGAAGAAATCCCGTGATTTTGTCCCACTATTTACAGTGTTTCATAGTTGTGCCAATATGTACCAATAGTTATACCAATAGTTACCAAAGTTGATGAAAGATTAGTAGGTCTTGAAAGGATTCACCAAACTCCAGTAACTTGAAAGTTACTTCAAAGTTATGCAGTGACACCTCCAGTATATCTGGTTGGCTATAGTTCTTTGATCAGTGACTTTGAAGTTGAATGAAGTTGATATTCTGTACAAAGTCACTGTGGAACACCCACAAAAATCGAAGAAAAGTCGAACTGTGACAGGGTGGTGTTCACGCTGACCAAGAGACATCCCACCTACCTACATAAATGAAATTGAATGAATATAGAGCTCATAGCCCGCTGTCAATGTGTTTTTCTTTATCAACACAGTGAATTTGGGATATTCAAAACTGGGACTTCTTTAGACAATCCACACAAAAATGAACAGTTCTGGGTTGGAAATAGAAGTAACTGCGGATCATCATCTCATGTTGTAGGAAGGAACAAGGAAAACGAAAATAAACACCACCAATCGGTGTGTTGTCCATTTTCTGGGATGTTGTTTTTGCTGTACACAACATGGCAAGGGACTTGTCAAAAAATAGAGTAGAACAATACCCACTGGTTTAACATCATGTTCCCTATTAGGTAGTATTAAAGAGCACTTTTGGGAGTTCATTCCCTATTTCCAAACACACCCAAATCAAATCATGGCAAGTTGGCTACATAAATCCCAAAATAAAACCAGAGCAAGCTGACTATATATATACTGTATCTTATCTATTCATTTACATACGAGTATATATATATACATATATATATATATATACATATTATATATACATATATATATATATTCCATCGTATTGCCATTATGGATGGCAATAAACTTCACTTTTGGTTTGGTAAAAATCCCCTCAATCACCAACCGGAGAATCCCGCCTCATCTCCCTCCTGCGGCACCTCAAATAAATCAGGTGCTGATGTCCCGGGATGAACCAACCCCTTCGTTGATTTTCATATGGGGGATAAAATATATAGATATAATATTAATTAATATAAACAAATATAATATATAGATATAATATATAATAATATATAATAATATATATATATAATATATAATAATATATAATCATATATAATAATATATATAATCATATATAATAATATATATATATATAATATAATAATAAAATATAATAATATATATATATAATATAATATTATATATATACATATAAAATAATATATATATATAATATATAGTATAGATAGAATATAGATATAGTATTTAATATATAATATGTATATATACACATCATATCATTGAATGGTTTTAAGGGAACATCTTAAACAGAAACCATGTTTTGTTTTTCACTAAATATATATATATATATATTAATATATATATATATATATACATATGGATTTCCGATGGTTTCCCCTAATCGTCCAAGAAAATCCTGGCTTCACATTGCTTGAAAACAAAAAACGACCAAACAGAAACACCAAACACCCTGTGGATGGACATGCCATCCTGATCCATCCTGCACCAGTTGGAAACTATAGGTAAAAATGAAACACTGTAATTCTTATGGCATCTTAAGGTATGTTGTAATGAGATCGTTCCCATCCACAGTATGGAACTCCTCCAAATACCTTCGAAACTGTGCCTGAGCTCTTCACATAGCTACCGTTCTCCAGGTTCTTGGGTGCTCCGGTGATATTCCGACGAACCAAGGGAAGCTCCATCGCCTGAACCCGGGTTTAAGCGGAACATCTGCGCGAAACCCTGGTTTTGAACCACTAAATCTGGGCATACCCCACAGATTGTCCCATAGTCACCGATCTATTGCAGCTTGTGCATGTTCAAATATGACATTCAATGGGTTGAAACAGGTTGCTGGTTTTCTGTCCGTGATAAGGAAGTTATTCGAATTTCCGCTTCATGGATGGTTTCATGTGAGATGATAAAGGATTCACCTATCTATTACAATAATCTTGACTTGTTGACTTTGCATGCCACAAACAAAACATTTTGAAGTGAAGCGCGTACTCATCTAGTTCCAACAAACGTCTCTGCCAGATCTGCATATGAATCAACATTCAAAACCACTGCTATGAAAATAGATAAAACATATTTAACCAAATGTTGAAGTTTAAAAACCGATGTTCCAGGTGTTGGTATTAGGTCACGTATCCCTTGTGGGTCCCAAGACCAATACCAACACAAAATAAATATGGTCCCAACATGCTGTATTAATACCATATTAATACCATATTTGGGTGACAATATGGATCAATATTGACATGCTGGTTCCAATGTGGGGGTTTCCATAAATGGAGGTACCCAAAAACAATGGGTTTCAATACTAAAATTGTCTAATGACTTGGATTATTTGGGGGTACCCCCCGCAGGAAACCACCATAATCGTGTGGCTGAAAATGGGCTATGTCCACAAAATAGCAATGAAGATTGAGAAAATGATGATGGTAAACCAGTCAATTTGGGGATTTGGGTACCATATTTCCAGACAAAAACAAACATCTTGGATCTGGGTAAATTATAAAATTTCACTAACCTGAATAGTTCGGCCATTTGGGGATGATTTCCCTTATTAACTATGATTCCAGGGCTCGGTCGCAGTGAGGTCGTTATAATTTACCCAGTTGGATGCTCCCAAACTTGACAGACCAAGTTCATCCTCACCTCTGCGATGGAGTTCACCAGCTCGGAGCCAACCTTGTCGTGCGGAAACATAGGGATTTATCTGGAGGTCCCAGGGTCCAAACGGTAACAAACGTTACCGTTTCTATAATATATCTGCATATACAAACTATATATATAAATAAATAGATATACTATAGTTAGAAACTATAGAATTTCCAGAATTATATACGAATAATTGAATATGATGCAAGTTTGTATGTCTATCACATCACTGCCACTATCTACTTAATGTACTTCATCTAGTTCTACATTCGTTGACTCACCAAAAAACTCCTCGAAATCTCACCATGGTGTGCCCAGAAACCGTCTGGTACATGTAGGAGTCCATCTCCTGGATGCTGAAGACGTGACGAACATCTGGATTTTTTTGGGACTCAGGGATAATCTGGTGTTCATTTGAATTCTCTCATAATTAGTATATTGGTTGCAACTATCTAATATATATATACTGTATATATATTATATTATATATTATATATATATTATATATTATATATTATATATTATATAATATATATTATATATTATATATTACATATTATATATTATATACTATATATTACATATTATATATTATATAATATTATATATATATTACATTTATATTATATATTATATATTATATATTATATACTATATATTATAAATTATATATTATATATTATATATTTTATATTATATATTATATATTATATATTATGTATTACATATTATATACTATATATTACATATTATATATTATATAATATAATATATATTATATATATATTATATATTATATATTATATATTATATATATTATTTTATATATATTATATATATACAGTATATATTACATAATACATTAATACCAAACAACCCATACATATACATATCAATATTATATGACATGTGCTTATCTTCTACTATACCAATCTATATCAGGATCCACCTCGATCCACCTCGGCAGACGACAGGGCTGATCTATCAGCGGGATCCGAATCCCAAGGGATCAATGGATCAATGGGATCTCTGCAGCTGACCTTAACACTTGGGATATTGGACAAACGTAGGGGATCACTTTTAATGGTGATTCAATGGGGTTTAATGAGATTTAATGGGATTTTATGTGGTTTAATGGGATCTAATGGGATTTACCCTCTGGTAAACATCACCATATGGAAAATCACCATGTTTAATGGGAAAATTCACCATTTGGACTGGGCCATTTTCAATAGCGAACTGTTAAATTACCAGAGGGTCATCTTATGGATCAATGGAAGAACACCATGATGTTTTGGACATACCATCTGGTAGTGTCTTACAGTTTGCAAACTGGTGTAGATGGCCCGTGGCTAGTTTGATGATGGTGTTGATCCATGGCAAACTGCTAAATTACCAGCGGGTATCCCATTATGTCCAGTTGGATGTCCATTAAGATTCCATTAAGATCCATTAATATTGATGTCCATTGATTTGTCCATAGCAAATTCTTAGATTACCGGTATTCCACCACTTCGATCTTCGATCGTGGTCCTGAACCCCTTCTGGTGGCGCCAAGTGTGCCAAGCAAAGCACCTCATGCTGAAAGTAGTGGCCTGGCTCGAAACAGGGGATGGAAAAAATTAGAACCCCCCAGCATTTAGCCGGCGTATGTTCCTCTATGTTTTTCTTATGTTATGTCCCTTAATCTTATGGTAGAGAACTGTGTTTTTTTCCAGTGTTTTTTTTTTTTTAAGTTAATCCATTGAGGATGATGTTGCAGGAAACATGAGGACCAAAAACAATTAAAAAATAATGTAAGTTCTGCTGGTTTGCGGATCCAGAATCTTGAACAATACCCAAACTGGGATCAAACTCGGACTTTGGGTGTGTCGTGGTCTCAAATTGGGCATACCCATTTTAATTCTCACTAAAGTTTGTGATAGTGACATAAATACAAGTATAAGGATGATGAAGAGGAGGAGGAGGATGCTGATGCTGCTGCTGCTGATGATTAACATTATTATTCTTATTATGACAATGTTCCTTGCGGGGTACCTGATTTTCAAAAAAAAACGCGGCTGCACATGCCAGCTTGTCAGTAGTGCAGATTCCAAATGGAGTCCTACCAGCTGGCCAACAAGGCAAGTACGGCGGCATAGGGAAAGCCTGCAGGAATTTGATCGTCATCAATGGGTTGGTTTGTTCCGGAAAATCTTACCCAGAAACCATGGTATTTACATGGTCTTACTATGTCTTACTCCCAAATTATAGGTTCCCTGCAGATGTTCCCTTAAACCAATTCTGGGACATCAACGTTGCGTAAACATGGAACCCTATTTTCACTTCCAAAGCGAAACATATCTCAGGAAATCAGAGAGGATCAGAAGACACATCAGAAAAGCGTGTAACAAATGCCAACCGCACTTCATGATGTTGCTTGTTCCAGAAACTCTTCTGCAAATTCAGTCAATTAAAATTGGCTAAGCGGCTAATTTAAGACAACTCACTCTGAGATGAAGTTGTTTGGGGAGGATTCCCCCAAAATCATTTCTTGACGTCATGCAGGCGGCGAGGGCGTTGTAATCCAGGCAGATACACTCATCATAAACATTCTGAATTGGTTCAAAAAGTTAAATCCAGTTAAATCCACCCATGTTCCTTTAAGTTTCCCCATTGATGGTTGCTGGTTGGTGGTATACCTACCCCTCTGAAAAATATGAGTTCGTCAGTTGAGATGGTGACATTCCCAACTGAGTGGAAAAAAATGTTCCAAACCACCAACCAGTCATTAACCATTATATAACCATCATTAACCATTATATAACCATTATATAACCATCATTAACCATCATTAACCATCATTAACCATCATTAACCATCATTAACCATCATTAACCATCATTAACCACCTGTGAATCACCAACCAAACCACCAACCAACCAGGTTGGTTCTATATCCACATGGCACTTTTGTCAGCACATCAAGCCGCACCGTCCTTGCCACCACTGACGAGTCCAACAACTCGCATGGAACCAGTCGAGGCCACACAGGCCGAGTCGGTGTTCAATGTACTCCAGGGAGCTATGATAATGATGGGTTACAAGTTATCTTCCCATTAGTTATCCCAGAAATATTCTACAATCATATGATATGATATGATATGATATTATATATGATATATGACACATGACATATGATATGATATGATATGATATGATATGATATGATATGATATGATATATGACATATGACATATGACATATGACATATGACATATGACATATGACATGATATAACATATATGATATATATGATATAGCATATATGATATAACATATATGATTTGACATATATGATATGATATGACATGAAATGATGATATAATGATGGAGCTGACTAGTTGACTAGTCGTATCTGTGGCTACATGCAAATTTCATTGATGGGTAAAGCTCGTTTAGGCTATGTACCCCCAATTTTTTCATGACATTGGGACCATCACTGTGGGGAAAATGTGTGTCTCTAGCTACACCCTTAAGCACAAAATTTATCTATGGTCAACTTCCGTAGACATCAACAAGAATGGCATTTAAAACAAATTGCCAAGAAATACCGCAATAATTATAGGTCATACCCAGAAACACGTGGCTTTCACATCAAACATCAAGGACTTCTACAGCTGCCCGTGGTTCAATGGTTGGTAGCCTGCAGAAAAGGCTGCAAAGCGCACAGACCACTTGGAACCGGCGAATGTCATGCGCATTGTGACGTGCGCTGCGCTTTGAATCACGCAACATGTCCACATGTGAATGTACCTATCACTGTGTCACAGTGGAGTTGCTAACGGCCATGCGATGTCAAATTGTGATAACAATTTCAGAGTTTCTATGAGGAATTGAATGGAATAATATGGAATGGATCTTTCAGAATGATACATCATCAAATAAAACAAACATGCTGATGACTGGTTCCCATCCCTGGTTCCCATCGGGATTCACCGTTGAGCGGATTGATTCCCCGACCATTTTTGGCTTTTTGCCCATCTGGGGGAGGGCGAACCCCAAACTGCAAAGAGATAATCCTGTGAGGAAGGTGTTCTTGAAGTTGGGCCGATACACCTCACAAGCCATGACTCGGCTCAGCACATGCCGTAACTCAAATGACTCAATGACAGCCATGAAAGGTATTTAATACACAAGAATCATACGGTGAAAATCTGTATTGAACTCTCTACACCAACAGTTTGTAATATATTCCAGTATATTATCTGTATGCGCTATATATTATATATGATCATCACAGGTCATAGACTCTATACCTAGTGTTTACACAATGGAGGAATCCCCACTATACAGCCGACCAATCGCTTGGTATCTTGGGGTCCACCAATTTTAGGAACCCCGCAGATGTCCACGTCGGTAAATCACGGAATTTGGATCTTAACTAGTCAAGATTCGAAGTTTGACACGATTTGATCGAAGATGTTTCAATCATCTTTTGCACAGCCCCGAAAAAAGTATCATGTTCTTCCAAGATCAGTGGGTAAAATCACCCTTTTCTCCATCATGTCTTGGGGGGCTACCAGGCTACCCATGGCTACCCCAACGTGTCCCCAAGCACTGGGCCATCCTCACGGTGCAACATGCGATGTGACACCCAGTGGAGGCCATGGATTCCAAGATGCGGCGGTACTTTCGCGCCACCTACCGGAGCTCCAAATCATATGGATTTCGGGGGATCTTAAGCAAACCCCTCAGTCAACCAACCAATGGGAAAAGGTCATCTATGATTGTCATGATCAATAGATATTATCACTATATACATTTTTCAATAGGGATATTTAGCAATATTAATGATATCACTATCTGGTTGGTGGTATACCTACCCCTCTGAAAAAAATATGAGTCAGTTGGGATGATTATTCCCAATATGTGGAAAAATAAAAGCCATGTTCCAAACCACCAACCAGAATATGATAATTAATGATACCTATATAGGGGATGTGCATGGGAATTTCAGCAACACATATCATATTATCATGATCAATGAGTCGGTTTGCTCGGAACATTCTGCAGGAAACCTGGTGTTTTTCCCATATGCAGTTTCCTGTGCATTTGTTTCCACAATCGATCCATGAAAAAATAGTGAGATGAGATGAACTAGATTTCTAGAGACAAACCCCATATCAGTTATCAAACAAGAAGTTTGACAAAAATTGATCGTCTTCTAACGCTGAAACATCACCACTAATATTCAAATTTGATAATTTGAAGCAAGATGAGTCGGTAATTGTCCCCCATGCGTTGCATGTCTTGGGTCTGACCATGTCGTTGAGTCCGAATTTTCAGCCGAACCTCCCCAGAAACGCCCTGGTTTCGTTTTCTTTTTCCTGGATCCATGGAACCTGGCCCAAAAGATGGTAATTCGAGAAAGAACTGTCTAAGAAGCATCACTGGCTGGGGGTTGACCTACCCCTTTGAAAAATATGAGTCAGTTGGGATGATTATTCCCAATATGTGGAAAAATAAAAAATGTTCCAAACCACCAGCCAGATTACTATTCCTATTCTCCCTACGACTCCAATATCACTCAGACGGCCTCCTGAAGCCCTTGAGTCAGGGCAGAATACAACGAACTCATGGAGAATTCCTCAGATGCCACCTGAAGAAGTGGCACACTTGGCAGCGCCATGGGCGGTGGCTGGAAAATCCCACAAATCAATGGAAATTTGGTTGGGAATTGCATGAAAATTGAGGATTCTCCAGCCATGCTTGATGGAGGGTAACTCGTTGATATCACTGATAGAAACTTCGGATTCCAATTCCTGGAGACTCATTTGACATATTTGAGAATTAATCAGTAAGTAATCATGTTAAAGGGATACTATGGTATGGTCTGGGTCGAAATCTAAGCCACCACAGATTCTGATAATTTGCAGTATCTTCCAAGTCTCTTGGGAAATGAGGTAAACCTAATGCCATAAACCATCTCCGGTGTTCATGAAACTGGGTATGCCCAAAGTAATGAGATGTCTGTTAATTATGAAACCAATATGGTTGTCGCTCCAACCTATCTGCAAACATAGATGTCATGAGTTCGTCAATTGCAATCACCATTTTGAGGTAAGATGGAAAAATGAACATTTGACACCACCAGCCAGAAACTAGTTTGCCAAATGGGTCTGTCTAACAACAAATACATATAATATTATATATATACATATTACAGAAAATATGATATACCAATGGATTTTGTGGTACCCTCATTTCAGACAAACCCAAATAGCGTTAACATGAAATATGAAATTACTTGAAACATCTTCTTGAAACCACCAACCACTGGCTTTTAGAAAAGAATCGACGACTTGACGACACTTCTACCAACGCCACTGTGCTTGGGCACCCCCTCTTTTTGTTGCACAGTTTTCTTGGGTTGTTGACCCCAACAGAACTGTCCAGTTGTGGTGGCATGATCTGAAATTACCTCAGCTAGTCAACAGTTTTGGCAAAACGCAGCACATCCCTTGTTGATTTAATTTGGGAACTTCCCTTCATCTAACTGCACATGGAAATTTGTAATGCCTGGTTCTCATGGCGCTACCTGGTTATCCAAGGGGCGTGTGGATCTGGTAACGACCTTCCAAAAAGATCCAATCATCTCTTGAGGATGGTATTTCAATATCAATACCATGCTGAGGATGTGGAGGAAGCCCCAACTCTACTGACAAGAAGGCGTCGAATCCGAACAATGCAGGACCCATCATCCAGGTGTAAATTGGTTCGTAAACACATCCAACTATAGACATGTCCACCATAAACCCATCCGTTAGCCTAGATATCAACCAACTTTCTTATTTTGGCCCCCCCTTCTCGCATGTCAGTGACCATACCAGTAGGACTGCACAAGGCGGTGGCGGAAGCTTCAAAGATAGGAAACCTATAGGAGAGGCTTGTTGTCGTGATGCATAAATGGCAGAGCGCACCCACTGATGGATCGAAAGGTGGTTTAGGCTCTGAGTCTCTCTGTCTCTCTCTCTCTCTCTATCTCTGTCTCTTTCTCTCTCTTCTCGCTCTTCTCGCTCTTCTCGCTCTTCTCGTTCTTCTCTCTCTTCTCTCTCTCTCTCTCTCTCTTCTCTCTCTCTCTTCTCTCTCTCTCTCTCTCTCTCTTCTCTCTCTCTCTCTCTATCTCTCTTCTCTCTCTCTCTCTCTTCTCTCTCTTCTCT
>Ga0126342_10007785_pt1 | contig 19167 bp, 18 predicted proteins | sample Cyp1metagenome_FD_92528 | JGI IMG/M metagenome (GOLD analysis project Ga0126342, IMG submission 92528) | Coral microbial communities from Lord Howe Island, Old Settlement Bay, Australia - Cyphastrea 1 metagenome | ecosystem: Host-associated > Invertebrates > Cnidaria > Coral ... | reverse complement strand
GCAAAAAAATGGAATTCGACAGCTTGGTTTTGTCCCCCCCCCCCGCCCTCCCCCTCTATAGGGGTAGGGATACAAAAACAGGCTCCACACCTGCGGTGGTCCCAGACGCCGCCCCTGCCTTGGTGAAGGCCGGGGTCGGCGGATCTATATATATATATATAATTATACATATAATTATATATATATATTTAATTATATATACACCCCAAACTATGATATTTGGGGTTGTCCAAAAACGGGTGATGTAGCCCCGAACATGATTTGAATTTTCATGGGGAAACCATCGATAAACTTAAACCAGTGGCCACCTAAGACGCCACCTGACAGGTTACCTTCCTCAATATGCCGGAGAGGACTGGTCTTTTTGAAAGCGCAAGAGTCGAGGCTTGGATGTTCCCAAAAAGGGTGAGTTTGGTAGGCACCAAATTGGCAATGCTACAAGGTTTGGAATGGAATCATCAACTCTAGGCTATCTTGGTGCCAAGTTTTCCCGGGCAATCGATCGCTTTGGATGATTTTCATGCTACCTGGTAGGACTGCTGGTCACAAGACCCCTGCAAAGTGTACAGACCAGGACTGATGATTGAACAGTGAAGGTTGTGGGAGAGACCTGTAAGAGACATTCATGAAATGATTCTCTCTGGCTTCCGTGGTCAGAAAAGTTCAGGGAGACAAGAACCAGTCAGAGGCGTGCCTTACTCGGAACCATTTTTCAATTTACTTTGCGCGCAACAGTTTTTTTCAGATCCAAGACTTGATCAGACTTGGACCTCACAGGAGAATCATGAATTGTATCCTGAATGACATTTGGACATCTCCACCCCTCAAAAGACTGTTCCCCAGGATGATTGGCAAGGCAACAAAATTGGTGGATTGCTCAGATATTCAAAGATAGTTCATGTATCATATCATATGTCATATATATATATAGATAGATACTGTACATATATAGCAACTTAACCACTAAAAGTAAAATCCTTACTACTTCAATACTGGTAAATGACTTTTCTATCTTTTGGGGATTACTATAGATATCTATAGATTGTATATATAGATATCTATAGATTGTATTTATATATATATATCAATCAAGGAGTGTTAAAGCAATTTTGGCGGAAAGAATCCAAAAACTGCCGTTGGTCGGTTTCACGGAGTTGTTTCTACAGCAAGCATATTTTAATATATGTTTTTGCCTGTGCATAGTTTTCTTATATTGTCTTGTATTTTTTAAATTCAAAACTCTGTCCTAGTTGTTTGAGGGTTCAGATGAGGATGTGCACGCCATGCCGACCCACAGCCCGCATGCGTGGGCTTCTCACTCTTCTATGGTACTTTGTTCAGGATGTGTTCCATTTGGTGTCGCATGTATGTTACTCCCGTGGACAAATATAATCTATATTATACAGGTTCAAATGTTTGAAATTATACAGGTGTATGTTCATTCATATTTCATGATAGTTCAACTAAATGAATATATCTTCAACTGCACACATATATAGACATAGACATGGACATGGACATAGACGTAACCATTCCATATATGCATACACACATGATATACATTTGTCCATTAATGATACATAACCATCCCCAGCCATCCTAAAGGTTTTTTTTGGGTTTTCACATTACCATCTTGTAATGTAAGATATTCCCTAGCTTGACCCATCTCCATATGAGACTGGCTCAAACATATTCACCCACAAGGGGTATTGAATACAGAGGCAGAGGAAGGGACTATCATTGATTCTTTACATTTAACCATAGAAATGTGATATCTACAATCCCCGTCCCTGCTTTAGTGTGGGCCCAAGTCCTTCTCCGCTTTTCCGAGTCCCCTTCCCCAAGTCCCGCCCTGGTCCCCCCAAAAGTAGACGCTAAATGTCTGGCATGGTCCGTGGTCTAGTTTTGCAATTGGCTCTCGCTCGTGCCTGGTGGCAATGTGCTTAATGAATTGAACCAAATGGTCATGGCTTCCATAGCTAGGTAACAAATTACAAGAGAGTAGTACAACCAAGCATTTTCTAATTTCTACAAGTTTGTTAAGGATGTTTTTGTGTACACAAGCTCAATCTCATAACAAATATGTTAATGATAGTGATCCTAGCAATAACACTCAAAAAACAACAAATGCAGTGCAACGAATAATGATAAGCACTGACAATAATTGTGATATATTGTGATCATAACCATCAGAAAAACAGAATGTATAATATAATATCAATAATATCACAATAAACGTATATATATATATATATATATATAAATAACACTTGTAATACAATAAAACCATATAATATATCAAACATCGCCATGCTCGTTATTCCTCCCTGTTTTTCACCGTTCGAAGTCGAAGTTCGAGGTCGCCCCATTGCGCAGCCCACCTCAGTGCTCCTCTGGCGAGCCGTGAAGGCGCCATGCTGGAAAGATGAAAATTATAGCTTAATTATGGTTTATGATGATCAATGATGGTTAATGATGGTAAAGTATAATTGATGATGGTTAACTACTGTATGGTGAATTATGGTGAATTATGGTTAATGATGGTTAATTATAGTTAATGATGGTTAATGATGGTTAAGTATAATTCATGATGGTTAACTATGGTGAATTATGGTGAATTATGGTTAATGATGGTTAATTATAGTTAATGATGGTCAATGATGATTAAAATGATGGTTAAGTATAATTAATGATGGTTAACTATGGTGAATGATGGTGAATTATTGTTAATGATGGTTAATTATAGTTAATGATGGTTAATTATGGTTAATGATGGTTAATTATGGTGAATGATGGTGAATTATGGTTAATGATGGTTAATTATGGTTAATGATGGTTAATGATGGTTAATTATAGTTAATGATGGTTAATTATGGTTAATGATGGTGAATAATGGTTAATGATGGTTAATTATGGTTAAGTATGGTTAATGATGGTTAATTATAGTTAATGATGGTTAATTATAGTTAATGATGGTGAATTATGGTTAATGACGGTTAATTATGGTTAAGTATGGTTAATGATGTTTAATTATAGTTAATGATGGTTAATTATGTATGGTTAATTATGGTTAATGATGGTTAATTATCGTTAATTATGGTTAATCATCGTTAGTTATTGTTAATGATGGCTAAATATGGTTAATGATGGTTCATTATAGTTAATTAATGTTCATTATGGTTAATTATGGTTAATGATGGTTATTTATTGTTAATTAATGCTAATTATTGTTCCTTTTGGTTAATTATGGTAATGATGGTTAATGATGGTTTATTATGGTTAATTATGGCTTAATTATGGTTAATGACGGTTAATTATAGTTAATTAATGTTAATTATGGTTATTTCTGGTTAATGATGTTTAATTATGGATGGTTAATTAATGTTAATTATGGTTACTTCTGGTTAATGACGGTTAATTATGGATGGTTAATTAATGTTAATTAATGTTATATAATTATGGTTGATTATGGTTAATTATGGTGAATTATGGTTAATTATGGTTAATTATGGTGAACTATGGTTAGTTATGGCTTAATTGTGGTTAAAAACGGTTAATTATAGTTATATAATTGATGTTAATTATGGTTGCTTATGGTTAATGATGGTTATTTACTGTTAATTAATGTTAATTATGGTTGATTATGCTTAATTTTCGTTAATTCTGGTTGGTTAGTTAGAAAATCCATGTTTTTTTCATGTAAACATCCGACAACAAATGGAACATTGGTGTTCACCAATAAGCAGTGATCACGTTTGGGATTTACGCATGGAGATGCATGGATTTGCAGTAATGGAATTAGATATTTGAAAATGGTTGGTGAACCAGCACTGGGTGATTCTCAGCAACATCACTTGCTGTAAGGCTACCCCAAACACGATTGGTTTCCCCACAGCTAATCACGGAGGTGGGGCATCCGCACACTGGCTTACTGGATTCTCAGCAGCATTTTTGACGCGCGCATCTGTGCCATGCTTCAGATGCCAGATGCCGGGAAATAACTCACCTTGGAACCTTGAGTTTTCATTTTGGGCGGAAAGACTATGTCGTGACAATGTAGTGATTTTCTCGACTGAACCCCGGAGCGACAACGAAAGGATCCCAAAAAGCCGATGCCGGAGCAGAGCAAGTCTCATTCTCAGCAAAGGAGGTGTTTTTTTTTATTTGGTGTTCGATTGTAATCCCTAATTTTTTTTCTTTTGTTTGTACTATATTTTGTTTTGGATAGGTTGGAATGATTTCGATCCAGTTCCAGAGAATGCTCCAGGGCTCACCGTATCTCACCAGCTTGAACGGCTCATGCATTCCATGATTCTATGTTTTTTTTTGGTAAGTCAAACATGTTAAACCGTGTATGACTCTATGACCTTGAATGGCAACAGCATCAAGTTTTTCACCATTTGGGCATCCAAGGGCTTTGGAGCATCGAGCATCGCTCAGGTCTTGTATCAAGGGAGTTCCGAAGATTCTGCATTTCTTGTGGTTCTGCAGCCGGATCCTCAGGATCCTCGGCGCCGATCAACCCGCTATGGCGTTCCTTTACTGACAAGCCCAGGTATAGTAATGTAAAATAATGTAAAGGTAGTTTTTGGGGTTCCAAGATGTTCCAAGTTTGATACTTTCAGGTAGTAATGTTTCAGAATTATACTCAATTATACTCGGACCCCAGCCGCAGTATTGTTCCCTTTGCAATCCGCACCTAGGTCCCCTGCCTAAGCACATCACCAAGAGGATTGTGGACTTCGCATTGATGAATCCCACCTACAAGGTGAGATTTTCTTCGATTGAAGCTGCTTGAAGCTGCTTGGCTTGCGCGCGAGGTGATGGTTCTGGTGGATGTTGCCCCGAATCAAAGTGAGGCCATGGAGGCCATGGCGGCCATGGATCATGGGGAGGCTTGAGGTCCGGATCTTCGGACACAAGTGACACAATGCATAGAAAATGACATGCAGTAGTTAACAACATGTAACAACATGTTCAATGTGTTTGTGTGAGAGCGCTACTCTGGGTCTCTTTTCTTCCAGTGCTTTTTCTTATACTAGGTAACATACAGATAGAATATGCGAAACCCAGTAGTATGCAAATAGAATATTTGAATATTTTAAATAGTGTAAAAAGTAATTCCCCACAGCAGAGAGAAAATTGTACAGATATGATTTTGTATGGAGTTTGTTTGGTTTGGTTTGCTTTGGACTCCTTTGTTTGCCCTGGGGCTTGCTGCTTCGTGTTGTGCTTTGGTGAACGCAGGTGGATTTCATGAATTCACCAGAGGCTGGGCTGCCTGCGGCCTGCGCCGTGATCAAAACATAGGTTGTTTTCGCATAAGAAGAGATGGTCATCCATCCATCAATAGGGATTTATGTACACCCATTGTAAAGATTCTATAGGATTCTTACATATTCTTACTATGGGACGGTTGATGACGGATGACCATAAACCGTATGCCATCTCTTGACCAGGGCACACGTGCTCTTTGGCAATCAAACATGGTTGGTTGGAAATCCGGAAGCAAAATGGAGGTTTATAGCTGGGAAAATCAGCGAACCAAATGGCCGAAGAATGCCAGAGAGTAGCGACTATCATCGGGAGTGGCCACCTGCCAAAGAATGAACAGTAAAAGCAAGTAACTGATGCGAGCCATCTTTCTGATTGCGAGTACTGTGATTTGTATTGATATAATTATATATATAAATATTTATACATGTATAATTGTATATATATATGTATCATGTATACTAGTCATTATTAATCACTATTAATCACTACTAATCGATATCCTTTGGAGAACTCGATCGTTGGAAGCCAGCCAGGTCTTAAAGCGTCCAGCTGGAAGCATCATAGCACCTGGGACAATGATGGAGGACTCCCAAACACCGTTGGAGCCCAGAATTGTTGACCGCTATTTGATGCTAATTTGATAGTGACAATTATCTGGATAGTTGGATGGTTTATAGTGGAAGACCATATTAAAATAGATCTGGTTCGTGGTTTCAAACATGACTTTTATTTTCCATCATATATGGGATGTCATCCTTCCCATTGACGAACTCATATTTTTCAAGATGGTTATTGCACCACCAACCAGTTATGGTTTCCTGATGTTGCAAATTTTCTCTTACAGCAATCCTGTTCGAGGCGTGCCCGACTTTTTTTCTGGCAGTGTACATTCTAAAGCCCTTTGCCAATTCAAGAGTCACTTTTTTAGACCCGTGAAATTGTCATGAAAATCCTGAGCAGAGGTCATCTCAACTGCAGCTGAGGTCCACTATCTGAAATCCTATGGCGAGATCTTCCGCACCATGGACATTTTGAGGTGGATGGACAACATCAGTAGCAGCCTCAAGTAGCTTTGCCCCTAATGTTTAAAGTTTAAAGCCTGGAAAGTGTCCGAAAAGTATTGGATCGTCTAGTCATTCGGGGGAACCCATAATAACCCATATGCCCCCCGTAGTTTGAGGGAAGGGATGACTACACACATATTGGATCTGACATAGACCTGTGAATACCATTGGTACCTCATCGACGCAGTTGCCATTAGGTCGAATTTTCGGTCCGTTGCAAAAAAATCCAGGGAATTCATCCAACCCAAAGGTGACCTGACCCCCTAGCAATAAGGTGTTTTTAAGATTTTTTAAGCATTGTTTCAAGGGCTTGTTAATGATCAACCAGGAAGGTCATGAGGGCTGGCTCATCTAAGGTCATAATCCGGCCCACAAGCACAAGTGCGCTGGGATGTCGGATGTGGCGCGTTTGGAGACGCTCTTCCATTACGGAGGTCGGGGTGCCAGCGACATCAGGGACATCAGGGGACTCATGGCCATGCTCCTGATGTGGGTCTGAACATGCGTATATATCAAAATCCCATGGTAAAATCATCATTTTCCCCATGGAGATGTCCCAAAACCAGGGGAAAAGACACCCATGTTCCATGTTTTCCCCCAACATTCAGGCATCTACATGGATACAGATTTCGTGCCGGACCGACCCTTCGCGGACTATGGTGACCTCTTCAGATGGCCCTTTGTGACGCACAAGGTGCTGGATGTACCGCTGTTTGTAGAGATAGGGGGTGTAATTCTAAAAAACTTGGGGTACCACCCAGACTGCAGAATATATTTGCATGTTTGAACTTTTTGCATATAATGATTATATAAATCTGTGGTACTGTATAAACCCAAAGATAAACCATACCCCAAGTCACCCTTTTTATGGGTTTTTTCTAAACCATCAGGTGACATTTTTCACGAGCCTCCGTTCATGGCTGGGACATCCACCCAAACAGGTTTGCGGCATCAATGTCATCAATTCGATTCTATCTTTTGTGCCTCGGCTGGAGTGGTGGTTGAAACCGCAATTGGGAACCCAATGTCAGGGATGCTGATCGCAATTGACCCCAGTCACTTTTGATGGTTCAACCACCGATGGATGTTGATTGACGTTGACAATTTGTGGATGCCTCAGGATAGACAATCGGGCTTCTTGGACTTTGTCTGGCACTTGGTGGAAGTTTGGCTTGGAGACTTGCAGATGTTTTTCATGGTTGGTCATCCATCATATGGGGCACCAAATATTGAAACCGACAGGATGCAAAACATATCAATAGACCAATAGAGTCATGTTCTCCTTTGAAGCCGGCCCCCCATGGGATGTTTGGTGGCATCTGGGCCTTGGAGGATAGCATGCATTGAATGGCGAATGGGAAGCGTCCAATGAAGATGGACTTCTTTCGGCCTTGGAATCCTTGTAATTGTATCAACCCAGATACACAAAATCCATGTTTTCAGCATTAGTCAAGACCTCAAAATCCACATCACAATCTGATGGACTTCTCTTTTGGAGAAACTGCGAATCCTTCGGCTGTCTTCGGCTCGAGGCTTTGAACGCTTATAAGGAGAATTGCTTGAGATTCCGGAACTGTATGCCGGAGGAGCCAGGGGGATGTCATGGCATCATGGCCGGTGATTCCTGAAGGGACTGGATTTCTGTGTTAGCTGGGTTGTATCATGTTGATTCATATTGTATCCCCCAATCAAGTGTTGAAAAAATCAAGGAATTCCATGGAATTCCTGAAAGAACTTTGCCATGCGATGTGCAGGGTGGTGCTGGTCCGCCCTTTCTTGTCACTTGGCAGATGAAGGTTTTGGCCACGGTAAATGGCAGGGTGTCTCCATCTAAATTCTAAATCCATCAACATGGTTTCCAATGGTTTACACAAGTCAAAAAAGCTTAGACAAGTCGAAAAACTCTGGCTTCAGTGAAGATGGGGCACCTGATTTTGACAGCTTTTGGGCTTTCTAATGTTCTTTAGGTGGTTTCGGAATGTTTTGGACTTCCACTTCCCTGGACTTGATGATATGTAAGCCCATCCCCTGGGACGTGAGCGGCACAAGAAACCTTTCTTTCGTGTTGCAGTTGTTTAGTTGGAAACCCGTCATAAGAACATTAAAGTGTAAGCAAACCCGAGGTGGCGCAAGGTGGCTTAAGGGGTCTTGGAGCGCCGCAATGTGTTGCGTAAGCATTGTGCGGTGGAAGATGTCGGTTCTCCAATTGAGAGTTATGCCTAAATATATCTATAAAATTCTATAAATATTAGATCAAATATGAGTTACTTACAGATCTTACATATTTTCTTATCAATATCCATCAGATCCATCGATATCCATCATGATTATTCAATATTATTCATATCTTTGTTGGCTAAATATGGCTAAATATATGATTCATATCCGTCATTTTAAGCATCACGGCCAGCGCAGCCACAGCGCTCACTGAAAAGCCCCAGGCGATGGCCATTTTGCGCCCAGTCCTTAGTCGAGCAGGTGACTTAAGAACGGGCTTTCCCCATAGAAATATCATGAAATATCCATAGATGTCATATGTATGATTCTTTCTGGGAATAAGGGGAGCATTGAACATAGACCACCCCAAAATTTTGATTGATGGTTCATCATCATTTTTCCGCATATTTTCCCCAATGAAATATCATCAAAGGCCATAAAAAAGGTGGCACAATCCCCATTTTTTGGACAGCCCCATCTTTGAGAAACTCTTTAATTGGTCTCCTAATTTTTGCGACTTGCTCATATTTTTCATTTTCAGGTTTCAACAGCTCGGACATTGCACTGATCGGACAGCAATTCTTCCACGATTCCAGACATCAAGTGGTGTCTCACTTGACTGAAAATTCGTGGGGACAGCGTTAATGGTGTTAATGAGCCTTCAGCTGGACTGGTGAAGAATCTGGGAAGAGTTTATAGCGGTATACTTGAGATGAGAAGTCAAACCAGTCCATCTGCAAAATTGTTGGATTTCACAGCATTTAGAGCGTGTGCGCCGGGAAAAAGACGGGGTCTGTGGGGCGATGGTCACCTGGCCACCACCAGTTGCTGGCAATGGTGACAGGACATCCATATTTAGGATCTAAGAATAGGGGAGGTTACCCCCAGATTTCATGGTGAATCATCATGTTCCCTCTTGAAATGACATTGATTGGGGATGATTGGGGTACACGGGTCCATCCCCCATTTTCATCATTTTTCATCTATTTTCAGACCCATTTGCTTAAGGAACACTCACGCCCAAGTGTAGCATCGGCTGGTTGTAGCATCAGACACCAAGAAAGAGCCGGAATTCACGGCGGCTCACCATTAATGGTGGTGAGGAGAGAAAGGTCATTAAATACGCGTGGGTCTGAAAATGGGGATAATGATGATTGAGCAATGGATTCAGACAATCCCATACATTACATGTATATAAATGTATCTAATTTTGGTTGAACCCAGCATAATACCCAGCATAGTTAAAGCCCCCAGAACTAATCCCTACCCTGCAAGAGATGGGACAAGTCCAACCACACTTACCGCTACTTTCAGGAGGACCAGATGTGTGTGGCACTTAGCAATTCGTCAGTGGAAACCTTTTGGTTTCAGGTTTTCATGGACATTTTACTCAGCAGCAATGCCAAATCCTGAATTCTTGTTTGATCAACATGCGTCCGTATGTAGTCTGTATTATAGATGCTGGAAATTCATCATCTGCCAATTCCAGTCAGGAATTTCATTTTGCATCTCCCAAAGATAGTTTGCACCAGGCATGGCTACTACTAGCTGCTTTGGCTCTGTTCATTGCCTGTGTAGCCAGCAGCTCAGGGTGTCAATTTATATCTTGGCTCAAAACAACCTGAAGCTGCAAGTGATCGTTTGAGACAAGAACTCTGTGGACATAATACATCCTCCATCATTGAAAAAGACCATTATAGACCGATGCTCATATATATATATAATATACTTTATTAAGCTTTAAGATGTTTGGTCCCCAACTTTCATCTTAAACAAAAATCCAGACCACAGTTGGTTTGAAATCTCAGAAATCAACAATTTGCCCAATTTGCCGGGATCACCGTGAATAATGGGTGCTTGATGACCCCAAAGCATCAAGAGGAACATTTCATGGGTGACATCACCCAGTTTGGCGCAGCTCAGGTGAGTGCGGGCCAAAAGTATCACCCCCCCAAACCGGATAGTTTGATATATGGTCTGATGACGTTTGATCCTCCGTTCCCCCGTTCATATCCAATACCCTCGACACGAACGATCGGTTCAATAGTATTTCATCCATGACTTAGGCTTTGATATGTTAGATAATCTTTTTTGATCCAGGGATAGGATTTTCGAAAAATGAGCAAACAAATGCAGATAATGCAGGCTTGCTCCAAGCCATAGCTAAATGAGAACCACAAGAGGGGGAAATGGTGCAACTTTAGGCCGCAACTGCTGAGAGCTCGCTAGCACTGTGCAGACCTCCTCCTCGTGTTGAGGCAGCGGTTTTCTGACAAGGGGGGGATGGCTTAAAACCGATGATTTTCTGTAAATGGTGGGGGATTAGCATCCACAAATCCCAGAAAATGGGAAAAGGATGGAAAAGGGGGATACTGGGACTTATATGTTCATTGTTCAGTTGTTATGATTTTATGTTGGGTACATTTGGGTACACACATTTCATGTTACCATATGTTACCTTTTGATGTTTTTCCCGTTGGGTTTCTGGTAAAGATTTGATGCTAAAGTGATGTGTTGATATTTGGTTTGAATCAGGGGGATGATTTGTTGTTGCTCTCGGAGCTTTGGTTGGATGTATTATTGCTATTGACGATTTGATGAGTTTTTTTTTCTTTATTTTTTTTTCCATCGGTCTCTCCAGCGTTTCAGGTCATTAAGTGTCATTAAGTGTGAAGGTGGACAGGCATCATGAAAGCAGGCTCAAGCATCTGATGGTGGGATCGGCCATCAGAAGCCTCAGTTCCTTATGGCAGAGATGATCGGAAGCTACGCTGGTCTCGGCTGGGAGGAATCGAGGATGGATATTTTAGGTCTTTTTAGGATTGAATGACGCTGAAGAATCACCTGCCACTGCTTGCAGGTGCAAACTGCTTTTGTAAAGGCAGTTGCACCTGCAAGCAGTTTCTCAACCAAAACGTGAGAGCCAAGGAAGTCCCATTTGCTGAAGCTTTAATGGACAGCTTGATATCGCTTTTACAGACAGCGATGCCAGAGACAGGGTTCAAACACGGAGAACAAGATTTTAGACAGTTCCTTTGTGGTGTTGAGTGAGTTGGATGAAACCAACTCCTACATCAACGAACTCTTCAGAGTGAAGGCAGAAGTCATCAATACCTAATGGAAATCTGTCCCGGAAACTACAACAACAGTGCTGCTTCATCAGAGGAGGTTCAGTTCATCAACGAGCCTTTCCTTGAGGCATTGAATGAAGTGATTTCATATTACAGTATAGGAAGAGGCCGAGACGCAATTCAGAGGAGGTTTCAAACGACAACCTCATCAATGGCAGTGCCACTGAAGACGCCAATCGTTGCGTTGTGATGCAGGCTTTTTCCTAGCTGAACCCCAGCAGGAACGGATTCCCAGAACCAAGTATCAGTATCAATGATGTGCTGGCTCTTTTTTGCGTGCCCACAGAATTTAATTCGAATGTGGGCTTCCCCCGAATCGAAAACACATGCAAAAGCAATTCCCAAAACATAAAACATCATGAAACATATTACCTGTTTTGCACCAGTCATTCAAGGTTTCCCAATGGTCTTTTGGGATGTTGTTGGTCTTTGGGGCTACCTTAGGTCGATCTGCCAGGTAGCACCCCGCGTGCCGGCCAGTCATGTCATCGTCGCAGGTGAGCGGGGCCCTGCGGTGTGGGTTTGGGGGATATGGGTTATTCATGGGTATCAACGGTATCAACCATTAATCATGGCATAAAACCCAGCTATAAATTGGGATATACCGGGATATGCTGTAGTGGATATAATTTGGGACAATTTGGGTTAGATATCAACAACATATAATATAATATTATATATATACAGGGATATAATGTAATATAATGGAATATTGGCCAACAAAATGAAGTAATTGGGTTTGCCTACAAATGGGGTATACGGCACCCTCACATTGGCATTAGATTTTACGGAAAATGATGATTAACAGGTTGATGGGAATGGGTTGACACATGTTGAAACCTATGATCTTCGGATCAGCGTCCAGCTGGGGGCCCCCCTTGGATCATCGTTTGGGGATCCCCAGGATCCAAATGTAGACGACCATCCAACTTTTTGGAGCAAATGTAGACCCTGGCATGATTTTTTCATGCCAGATGCCAAGAACAGTCAAGAATTGCGCGGCCTGCGCAGGCCTGGCTGTACCAACGCCCACTCCACGTCCAGTGAGCACTCGTGGCTTTTGGAGTCTGTGGCAGAGGCGCAGCCTGGATCGATCCTGTGTTCTGACTGATGTATGAGTCATCTGGGGGGGAAGCATCCCCAAATGGCTTTATAATTCAACATTATAAAACCATAATATACTGTATATCTATCCAAAAATAATTATGGCTTTATATATCTTTACATCAACTATTTTCAGGTTGGTGAACTATAATTCAACAGACATCATCCCCGAAACTATTGAGTAGCAACTGTGATACAACTGAAAAAACTCCCAAAAATCACTGGGAAAGATCACAAACAGCACTCAAAAAAATCCCCAGTAGCAGTTCCAAACTGTTGAGATTCGGCGAAGATGTTTGGAGAGTCTCATCCCTTAGCCGTTGGCTTTAGCTGGTTTCACCTGGTGCTCAAGCATTTTGGCTCATATCCCCCAACAAAAAAAAATGCGAATGGCAACAGAATCAGACTAGCACCAGGTAATTTATATGTAATTATCGTTTTTTTTTCAAAAGGCGTTCTAGAAAATCCAGGATCTACTTGGGGTAAACATGGGTTTCCCCATGTTTTCTTCTCGGCTGTTGGGGTAACCACTGACTCGTGGGGACAGGTTCGAAGCCTTCCTGCAGCGGAGTATGCTCAGAGGTCAGATCTGGGCCCAGCTCCGACCTGGCTGAGGAGTGCGGGAAATGGAGCGGGAGAAAGCGGCATTTCATGCCATTTCTATATATTTCTATGAGAAATGCAGTTTTGTGTCACCTTTATACCTTTATGAGAGATATTTTTTTCAAGAACTTACAGGGTTTGGAGTGAATTTTGGATTCTGAGTCCGATACGTCGACTGGTACAGGCGATTGCAGTTTTTTTCTTTGGAGATCCAGAGATGCTGTTTCTTCACCGCTTCTCACATCCCGCAACAGAGGAAACCTTGTGCCGAAGTGAGGCAGCCGCAAGCGGACTGCCTCGCAAGCGGCAGAGGCTTGATACTGGCAGGATCTCAAGAGGAGTTCAATAGCTTTAAATATGACTTGATTTGACTTGATCATAGTTTATGACCTCCTACAATATTCAATCAACATCAATCAACCCATGGCACCCCTAGATCCACATTTTTTTTCGGGCTGGGTAACCAGCTGCAACAAGTCACCTCAAAGGATTGGTTGGATGGCAGCTGTGCAATTTGGAGTACTTTGATCATTGCCAGCAAGATGGATTTCCATGGATGTCCAATGCTTCACAGTGAGCATAGCTGGGAGTACAAGTAGATAGCCATCCTATACTACTCTATACTTCACAAGATTTCACAAGTAATTATTTAGGTTAAACGGTTAAACTATGTTTTGAAACTGTTTAGGTGCTTGGTGGTTTGAACTATTTTTCTCATCTTGGGATGATGGGTGTCTTGGTACCAGTTTTTCGGATTGGTCGATGGAAAGGATCCTGGCACGATCTGCGCCTCGCAGGGCCCCGTCAGTCCCAGGAATTTGAAAGGGATTCGAAGAGGGACCCGATGCCGCTAGCTGTCCCAGCAGCTCTAGGTTTATAGACAGCACCCTTTTGTCAATCAGGATACTGTTTTGTAAGCAATGGGAGTATCATGTAGCTTCCAAAAGGAGGCCATTTGGGGAGGACTTTTTGCATCTGTTTGAGAGATATATATATATGTGTATACACATTGTTCGCGCAGCCCCCAACAGCCAACCTGATTCATGAGGGCCTCCGGTACCCACACATGGGTGTGATACCGGCGCCGACGCCAAACCAGCCACTCGCTGTTTCCCTGGAAACGACATCTTTACCTGGCAGGGCGAAACTGTTCTTCTTCTGTGTGCTTGACTTCTATATAAGCGTCAAGATTCAGCGACCCTTGATGAGGTTTTCAGTGTTTGTACTGTTTGGATCAGGGACGCTTCATAATTCATACTGCAATACTTTTTTTTGGTGTTCCCCTAGCATTCATGCACCTACACAGCCACGGATGTCGTTGTTTGCTGTTGGCTGGGTGTTCTTGCACGACTCGTGCAATGCAAGAGATCCGCGAGCGAAAGCAAGCTGAAAGTTGGTCCGTTGAGTCTCCAATTTTTTTTTTCGGTGTTTATCAAACACAGCAGGACTGGAGAATTGGAAGTTGCTCTAAATACAGTTTCATTGACAAGTTGGACGAGGAAAGCAGCTTGGTGGTTTCATTTTTTCCCTTAATTTTCCGGTCCAGGACTATGCCTCCTTGTTGTAGCTCTGGTAGCAGCCCAGAATTCTTGGCAGTGCCGCTCAGCCCAGCCCCGCACAGGCAGGGCTGGTAATTGAGCGGTGCCAAGGCTTTTGGTAAGGCGTTCAATGCCCTAAGTTTTTTGAAGTTGGGAGCTGACAGATGAAACGCTCTGCTACCCGGCCGTCGGCTGGTTGGCCGAAGGCCATACCCTGGGGCGTGTATGCCATAACAAGCCAAGGCTATATGCAGTCTGGAACAAAACACGATGCTGGACAGTACAATGGATCTTGGTATATCCCCAGGTTGAGGTTGAATAGATTTTAATGTCACATGATTGTCACACTAATATATATATATATATATATATGAGATGATATGACACGATATGACATGACATGATATGATATGACATGGTATGACATGATACGACATGATAGGACATGATATGACAATTCCACTTTATTGTTTTCCCATGGGTTTTCTATGTCTCTGTTCATTTACTGGAGGCTCATCAGAATTATTTCCGTATGTTTTTTCACATCACCATGTTGTCGCTTGGAGGCAAATTGCCTGTGGTTCCCCTGGAGAGTTTGTTGGATTTCTGTAACATTGGATTCTGATGGATTCTGGGTAATTAAATCTTAACGAGCTCAGCCCACAACCAAAATCCATAGATTTTCCGTTTAGGAAGGATCATCCCCAGATTGGGCTTATTCCAGGTTTGTGAATTATTCCTATCTACTGTATATACCCTCTGGTTATGACTAACATAGCCATTTAACATAGCTATTTCTATGGGCCATTTCCCATGGCTATGTTAGTCATAACCAGAGGGTACCTAGATTTGATGAGGATTCGAACATTTGATGAGGCTATTTTCAAAATGAGCAGATGCATATGGCGCCAGCTTCAGTGAAAGCCCATCTCGGGTCCGTAGTGGATGGGATGTTAGTCGATCCAGTAGAAACAGTGTAGAATTCCTTCTCCCTAATCTGAAATACTACCCAACCCCACTGGTTTGGTATCTACTTATTTGTGGGGCCGACATGGGTAATTAATGGTAATTATATATATATATAATTACATATTGTATATACTATATATGAATATTTGATATTAGGGGATGGGGTTAGACCATAGAGTTATAGGGCAGTCGGATATCTCCAGACATTTCCTGGACCCTGGGCATTCACGTGATGTTCCTTCCACTTGGAATTGGGCACACTTTCGAAATGACCCTAGCTACCCTGGTAAGATTATGGAACGAAATCAATCAATGTTCATGATGGTTGTTGTCGTTCACTGGACCATGCAGTGTTTGATTCTTTCTCGCAAAGGGCATTTGCGTCTAGACACACGATTTCCGCGTTTCGCCCAGACCCGAAACCGCTCTGAGGAAGAAAATGATGTGACTCTCCAATGATACACAAGTAGCCGGGTGAAGAGCGGTTAAGGATTGACAACCTGAAGTGTCAGGACTCAGAGAGACCTTACCCCATTTTCATGCAAAAAAACATTGCCTTAAACCAAGTTTGAACAATCTTCGATGAGGCCCCAACCCAACTTTCACCAAATCCGCCTACGAACCACTGGACAGTTTGACCAGGCTCGCTCACTCGCTTGCAGGTGAAAGCTCAGGAGTTGCACCACAATCCAGAGGCACAAGCGACAGCAGAATTCTGTGAGGTGTAAAAAGGTGAACTTTTTCCGCGGAAGTGTTGGTGATGTGAGTGATTTGGTGGTATTTTGCCTGTTGGTATATAGTTTCAATATCTCTTAACTATGTTGTTCTATTTTGTTGTCCAGCCCAAGATATGAGCCATGATCAAGGGCTGGACATATAGGGGATGGTCATTGATCCATTACTGTTTGTTCTTCATATTTTTTCAGGGTTCCTATTAGTTCCCATTGCGGGAAGAACATGGAAGAGCCAGGACTGGATCCGAGAGTTGAATGGCGAGGACGTGGCCTGGGGGGCCTATGATTTGAGATGTGCATCCCGAGTTTTTCCTAAGTTGTTTGGGCAATTCTTGGCCCCTCCCTTTGACTTCTAGTTTTGGGGATACTGGTGTTTTAATGTGATTTATACATCACCACTAGAAGTAAACTTTTGGGGGGGAAGCTGGGAACCGACCAGTATTGTCATCATTCCTGAAACAGGTGACATTGTAAGAATCAGAAAATGTTGATGTTAACACCAGCAGACAATGTATATAGTTTATATACTACAGTACAATTTTCTTGTTGGGGTGTCAAACCAGGGTTCTCCTGTTGACCAAGAGGAGGGCTTAGGCTAATTTGGAGACTTTCTGGGGCAGAAATCGGATGAGATTTCGTGTTATTTGATCTCAACCAAAGACATCCCTCTTTTCAATGGTTGCAGTCAGGTGCAGTAGCGCTGGAGGCTCCTTGCCAAAAGGTAAGTCAGTCTCAGTGACGCTTTTTCTTTTTTTCTATATGTACAGTAATTCACATCTCATTGTCAGTTTGTTTCATTGCATTGCACACTCCTGCCACATGTCAAGAGTAGTCAAGATGATTATGAAATAATAGATGGGCTGTAACAGCCGGTTGTAAATGGGCATATCTTGTGTTCATATAAACCCACTTCGACCTGGGACTTAGACCCATCATTGTAGGAAACCATCATCACTGATGCGTAAGGAGCTAGCTGGCCGTGTCTATGACAACCTGGAGAAACTGAAGGTGCATCCAGTGCACATTCTACTAGGAGGAAAGACACATCTTTGAATTTCATTGCGCCACATGTGGAGTGGATAATTCCACCCCACAAAAGGACGGTTTTTGGTCGGAAATATCAGAAAGCCGTGACTGTCGTGACTGTCCCTCCAGTGGTCCAGGGAAGGGTCAACACTTGGAGCCTGTTGGAAGCATCCTGTCGCAGGGATCCCACTCAATGCAGTTTTTCTAGAACTTTCAACCCACTTTACAGTGCAGTTTTCCAGTGCGCATTTTCTTCCCGTTGTGTTGCCAGTCCAAAAAGAAGCAGAATGAGATCCGTGCCAAGCAAAAAGAAGAGGCGAGCAAACAGGTCTTTGCATCCTGGCTGCAGCCTTTTTCTCAGGGTCTTCATCCTGGTGAACAGCTGGAGTTCGTCTTGGATGTTATCTAAAGATGGTCCCAGAGCTATTGACATGTACCCATCCCCATGTGCTTTCTTCACCCACCAAAAAGAATCAACAATATAGAACAGTCATTTATACCTATCACTATTTTTCGAGGATTTTGCACTTTTTATTTGGAGATTTCCTAAAATGGGGGTACCCCCAAATCATCCATCTTAATAGGATTTTCCATTATAAACCATTCATTTTGGGGTACCCCCATTTCAGCAAACCTCGATTTCTTTTTTTTGGAGGGGTTGCTATATATCAAGGACCAGCAAAAAGCCAACAAGCAAGAGGCGACCTTTGAGGCGCCTCTGGTGGAGAAAAATGGGTCACCAGCTTACCGAGATGTCGAGTGATTTTACCTTCCAAAGTTAAAGAATACTGACCATACTTAATGGATCTTAATGGCGTTATATATATATATATGTATTTATAAACCAACTTATGACTATGGGGCCTCACCCTTCCATGAAAAAAAAACACATGAATTCATGAACCTGGGGAATTGTGTAGATAGGATGAAACAAGAACCAATGTCCTCCCTTCTCAGATGGAGTCACCCCCGCTGGAAGTCCTGGTGGACCCCTGGCAGGTGGATGAGGAGGCAGCATCTAAGCCGCAGACATCGGAACGTGGGAACGTGGACATCATCAGTTTTTTTTCATACATTGTCAAGGATTTCCGGTGTTTTTGTTTACTTAAGATATTCAACTTTTAGCCAAGATATTATTGGATATCATGGGATATGATGCGATATAATTAGAACATATTAGAACCCAAAATTCATTCCGGCCGAGGCAATGGAGGCTTTTGTTTCAAGGGAACCGATCAAAGTTTCATGTCTGGATGGTTGGATGGTCGTTCGACCTTCTGCACGGTTCAGCTATTTGGGGTGCGAGTTAAAACCTTTAATAAGTATCTATAAGTCTCTATAAGTCTATATCAGTCTCAATACATGTTAATACATGTTGATGCATGTTAATACTTGTTGAGTTGATACATGTTAAAATGTGTTAATACACGATGTTAATACATGTTAATACTTGCTAATACATGTTAATACTTAATGATACATGTTAATACTTGCTGATACATGT
>Ga0126342_10007784_pt1 | contig 19168 bp, 19 predicted proteins | sample Cyp1metagenome_FD_92528 | JGI IMG/M metagenome (GOLD analysis project Ga0126342, IMG submission 92528) | Coral microbial communities from Lord Howe Island, Old Settlement Bay, Australia - Cyphastrea 1 metagenome | ecosystem: Host-associated > Invertebrates > Cnidaria > Coral ... | reverse complement strand
GAGGACGACGAGGAGGACGAGGAGGAGGAGGCGGAGGAGGAGGAGGAGGAGCAGGAGGAGCAGGAGGAGGAGGAGGACGAGGAGGCAACTGACATAAAATCTAACAACCCTCACCTGGCAGGTGGGGAAAAAAAACGTTCAACTTAGACAGGCGGCGCCTGCGTCCGATTTTTCCATAATTGGATTTTTCCCCATAAGGGTTCAAAATATCCCGGAAGTGATCCGAACTTTTTTTTCCCATAATTCTTGGAGGTGGCCATTATTTCCATAATTGATTTTTCCTGTGAAATCAGGGGGCTAGGGCAGATTGACCGGTTTTTCCATGATTATTTTTTCCATAATTAATGTTTGGGGCTCCAACTGTTGGACATGTCATGGATCCACAATTCAAACCCGTTTTTTTTTGGGGTTATGGAAATATGTATGCAAATGCAAGTATGTATATATATATATATATATCAATGGAAGACTTAGGGGCATATACCAGATCTTTAGACACATATTTTCTATAATTCAATATTCCCCCTTAAAATGCATTCAAATTGCGAATCGGTGGACATACAGTCACCGACAGAATTATGGAAAAAAAAATATGGAAACAATAATTATGGAAAAAAAAAGGTTCGTAACTTTTCTATCATAGACAGGCGGCGCCTGTAAATTGAAACGTTTTTTTTTCCATAATTCTGTCGGGTGCTGTAGATCTTTCAAGTAAAGTCTTCACCCCACAGCTTCCCCCATTCAGAACGTCCATCTTCACCATCACTGCTGAGCCAAACCACTCAAGGATTGAAAGACCGTGGCAGACAGCAATTCACCGGGGAGGACCTGGGTTGTTGGATGGTGCGGGAACTCCTGCCTGGTTTCTTGAAGCCTCAAAGTCATTGGATGAACTGGGATTTGTGGCTTGTTCGCCAGAAGCGGTTTGATCCTTGTGTTTGCCTTGTTTATTCCACGTGTGGCTGTCGTTTCTTCGTAAGGAACACATCATATCACATTATGTCATTTGTGGTTTCATTTGTTTATCGATGCTTACTGTATTTGTTTCTGTTGGTCAGCTCAGATTTCTAGCAACAATTGTACATCATACAATAGCATACAACAACTATATAGACATATATAGACCGAGTACGGTAGACACAACATGCCACAAGGAAAACATAGGAAAACAAATAGACATAAATAGACTGTTTGGCCACTCTGCCGCCATACATCATCACCGCAAAGAATTCATTTGATTTTAGTTGTATTCAATATTTTGTGCTTTTTTGTCAGGTTGTGCTTCTGGACGCTTTCGAACAGCAACAACGCTCACAATTGTTGGATAAGATTCATGAGGTCGTTGCCTTATGTGTGGCTGTACCCCGCAGACTACAGTATGCGGACGTAGAGCAGCCTGCTAGCTTGCCTTTTCCAATAATTGAGGAAGTGAACGCTCTCAAGTGCTCAAATCTTGTCAAATTCTTTGCCTCTTCAGCCCAGTATTCTATGCTTTGCATTTGGCAGCAATGATTGCAATGAGGTTTCCAAGAAGTTGTTGTCTTTGGATCCAGAGCGCCTCGGAAATCGTGGCCCTCGCAGATACAGCTTTGGAGGAGCTTCCAGGACTTTGCACATGATGTCCCTCGCAAAAAAATAGCGCACTCCAGAGAGAGGTTGTCATAGGGCAAACCAGCATAAACCAGCTGTATCACAACTCGCTGTCTCTCAATTTGTTCTTTCGTCGCTATTTTGCGACGAGAGTCCACCTGGGCAGTGCTGATTCAGCTGTTGCTCTTTGCTGGATGGCGGTGGTTCTGCTGGCCACAACTGTTTAACTGCATTCAACCAAACTGATACGGTTGTTAGGTTGCCTTTGACAACACGTAGACGTAGCGGCGCTTTGATATGATTTGCACAGGCATAAGCGTGGCTGGGAACGGCTCCTGGACAACGAGGCTGTGCATTTGCTGCTTTCAACGTACTACGAGGACGGCTTTTTGGCCTGTGGTGGAGGTGGTGACTTTGTGCTCCCCAACACCAGCACGCAGCTCAAAGCATTTGATTTATGTATATTTACGGTGTGGGTCTGTATACGTTTTTTGATGGGTCTTCTTTTTCTATTTTGTTTCTTTATATATTTGTTTTATGTTTTTTCATAGTTGTTTATGGCTGTGTGGGTTTTCCATGATCTTCCTGTTTCAAAGCTACAAATGCCAGAATGGCTTCAGCAAGAAGATCGGAACAGACGACGTTGGGATTGAAGGCACAAATTGATAAGAGAGATACAGGTAATTAAATTAGAAATAATTAGGATATATTATTATAGAATTTCGAATAAATTATTTAAATTATTTACATTAATTTACCACTGCTGCTTTGGTTCCCCAAATGTTTAATTCCACTTCCTCCATCTTCCTCCGAGGTATCAATCCCTGCACCTGGACGTGGGCGGACCAGTTCATAGCCTGGTGAAAGCTCCTGCCATTGGCGACTCAGACTCCACATCAAAGCAGCAAAACGATAGCAGACTGCAATTTGCAAGACTTGTCCAGACTTGTTGTGAAGGCATTGGGTCAGCAAGTGTTGCAAGAAGATAATAGGTTATATATTATATATATACTACGGTCTGAACACGCGACGATTCTGTCGATAAAGTTAGACAGGATAGAGAAATATAGAGAAGGGTTTCCAAAATGTTTCCCAAAGAATTGTGCATTTGGGCGCCATTCTATAGGGGCTGTGCTTCGCTGTGCTCAGGTGTGAACTTCGTTTTGGAGGACTTGACCTGTGCAGACGCGCCACTTCGAGTCGTCCCATTTTCACACCGAGACACATCTGACCCACCAGATTTGATGTCGGAGTCCAAGGCAACGACATGCAACGACTAAAATATACTAAAATCAAGTCAGTCAGTCAGTCTGGCTCAGACGGACTTCAACTCATTGGTCTTAGGTGGAGCTGCTATGACTTCCATGAGTTTTGCCAATGTGCGTCAGAAGCATTTGATATCAAAAAGTTGCAATCATTTCATCATATCGGTGCAGTGTCATGAGTTTGTGCAGGTGATGAAGCATTCCGTTCTGTGCCCTCTTCCAGCAGGGAGTGCCATCGTCCGAGACTTGAGGCTTTGGCATGGCGGCACCCCCAGTGGATCAAGTTCCACGAGACTCTTGGAAGCATTTCAACATGCAGTTGATCAGTTGGTTTGCAAAGATCTCTACACTGCTTTAAGATCTTCAAGCTGCTTGTCCACTTGCGCTCTCCAGAGTGGCACAGCACCCTTCCCAATCCTGCGATGAATTGCATTGCATGATTCATCGTGTTTCGATCTGGATGTATTTCGGCGCGTGCATTGCAAGGATACCTGCCAAATGCTGAGTTTGTAAGCCTTACTTGGGGCAGTTTGACGCATCTTGGTTGTAGAATGTCTCATTGAAGATTGAAGACTCGCCTTTGCTTCTATTGGGCTTATCGTTTCGGTTTGCTCCCGCACATGCTAGCAATACTTTTATATAACATTTTGCACAATGTTCAACGCTAGACTAGCATGGTCAAAGCTAGAATGACCTATGTAGAGATATCAATTATGCCGTTGTGCTGTCAGTGGTGTATCTTCAGCTGCGCACAAGGGGGTTTGGCGGCCTTGCAACGAGAGGTTCAATGGATTGATTCGCATAGCGGATTATTCAGGAAAAAACAAAGGAGTCTTGAGCTAAAGGCACTTGACCCCACACACTTGTCCACAAGTGCGCTGCAAGTCTGTTGCTTTTGGTTTGGCTCGTGCAAAGATGGCAACGCGAGGTGTGGTTCTGGGGAGATTCTGGACCCTTGCCAGCCAGCCCTTTGCCGCACTTGGGCCACGATTTTCCTTCCTTTGGCACCTGAGGTATCCTGAGGTCATCAAAATGCGTCAAATATATTTAAATATCAAAACCGTTCAAACTTGTGAAACATACTGAAATTGTAATTGCGCAGTAATCATGACATCCCCTGTCACCACCTGTCACCGTGCAATGCTGCAATGGAGAACCGATGAGGTGCTTCCAGCGGCCATGTATGGCACTCTCTCTGCTTTTGGGCAGGAGATCTCAAGACGGCTGATATCTGCCGAACTGGACGATAGCCAGAGCCTAAGCGACGCATCCAAACAAGTTGGAACACCTCATAGCAGGGCTACAGGACTTTTGGAAGATCAACGTCATGTAGCCCCCCGCTGGAAGGGTTCAAAATGGTTCAAATATGTTCAAATGGTAGTTTCGATGTGCATATATATAATTGTATATATATATATATAATAATGTTAATATAATGGTAATATAGATTGTCCGTTTTGGGCCCATTGGCCTGCTTCTAAATATTGAAAATGAAGAATCATCCTATCCCTTCCAAAGTTTAATAAATTCTGTACTCTGTGGCTTTTGGCCACAAATGCCCTCAAAAAGCCGTACATGCCGCAAATAGCTCAAATTGGACCAATCGTTCAGAAACACACTTGAACAGCATTAAATTGCAAGAATGAAGCACGCTAGATAGGAGTTTCCGCATGTTGAAAAACAAAGTGGGCCAGCTTAACCAAAGGTAACAAAATATACAAATTCTACCTGTTGGTGCCGAATATAACAAAAAACTAAGGCGCTCAAAGAAGGCTTTGCATATTGTTGCTGAATTTGCACAAATTCAGAAGGCCCGTGTTTTGGGCAAGAAATGTGCCCAAGAAATTCCAAAACTGCTCTGAACGCCAACAAAAATGCCAACAGTTTTCCCACAAAAAGTGCGGCGGAAACGTTCTGCAAAAATCAGGATTTATTGCCTCCTGCGGTTCATGAATGTGACAAATCGACAAATCGCATCAAATCGCAGCTTGTGGGAATGAAAGCTCTTATTTCTGCAAACCAGGCATGCTTCAAACAAACGATTTTAAATTACCAGTAGTACCGCGCAAGGCGGTGGCGGAAGTTTCAGAATAGGAGACCTATAGGAGAGCTTGGTTGTTGTGAATCACGGATGGCAGAGCGAACCCACTGATGGACTGAAAGGTGGTTGAAGTTGTGTTTTTTGGAGTGGTTACAATGGTTGCAGTGGTCACCTGGTCGGTCACCTCACCCACAACTGCTGGATGTAGTGTGGTGTAGTGCAGCTGTAGTTGTAGTGTAGTGGAGTTGTAGTTCTGGTGTAGTGTAGTTGCAGTTGTATTTGTGGTGGTGTAATGAGCGTAGCGTAATGTAATGTAGGGTAGTGTGGTGTGGTGTGGTGTAGTGTAGTGTAATTATATAGGGTAGTGTAGTAAAGTGTAGTGTGGTGTAGTGTTATGTAGTGTAGTTGTAGCTGTAGCTGTGGTTAGTGTCGTGTCTTGTAGTGTAGTGTAGTGTAATGTAATTAGTGTAGCGTAATGTAATGTGGTGTAGTTGTAGTGGTAGTTGTAGTTAGTGTAATGTAGTGTAGTCGTAGTGGCAGCTGTACATAGTGTAGCGTAGTGTAGTGTAATGTGATTAGTGTAGTTGTACTGGTAGTTGTAGTTAGTGTGGTGTAGTGTAATGTAGTGTAATGTGATAGTGTAGCGTAGTGTAATGTAGTGTAGTTGCAGTTGTAGTTGTAGTGTTGTGTTGCGTTGTGTTGTGTGATTGAGTGTAGCGCAGTGAAGAGAAGTGGAGTGTAGCGTAGTGAAGTGTAATTAGATGTAATTAGTGTAGTGCAATGTAGTGCATTTGTAGTTGTAGTTGCAGTTGTAGTCAATGTAGCGTAGTGTAGTGTAATTGAGTGTAGTGTAGTCTAATTGTAGTTGTAGTTGTAGTGTAGTGGGGTGTAGTGTAGTGTAGTGTAGTGTCGTGTAGTGTAGTGTAGTGTAGTGTAGTGGTGGTTGTAGTTGAAACTGAAACAAAATCCTGACGTTTTGCTCATTTTTGACAAAGTGCACAATCCCCTGCGCCTGCCACGCAAAACGACACCTGAACGCCCAAAAGTGGTCTGGAGCTGCTGTGTTTTGCATCCGCGTTGAAACTTCAGCTACAGATTGATGGGCCTTGGCCCCACAATGTAATCCATTTTATCAGTAAAACCGGGTTTCAAAAATGTACCCTGGGCTACCATTTTGTAGCAAAGTAACTTCTTGAAGGCTGCGTATGGGTTTATATGGTTCGGCTGTGAAGCCATTTTGTAGCTGCTGCTTTGGATAACATGTGATAACAAAAAACATGTTGTAGCAATGTGCGGTTTGACCCGGAAAACATGTTGTAGTTGTTTTTGTTGGCAATCAAGAATAAGACCATGTGCTAGGCATGTGATATTGTAGCAGGGTGATGCTTGGGCAAGTAGCACCTGGCTCTTTGACATGAAAAACAATTTTGGAGTTGTTTTTATTTATTGGCAATGAAATTAAAAACATGTGTGGTTTCAAGGCCAATCAATGCCAATTTAAGTTTAAATTGTAAACTTCAGATCTGTTTTGTTGCCCCATAGCTCTAGCAATCGTGGTAAAAATTCGCTTAGCCATGCTTTTGTTTCACCTTTTCTTGGTTCCGATTCAAGTGTATCCAGTTCAAATAGATTCTAATATGTTCCTGCTCTTTCTGTCCAATAGTCGACTTCCACCCAAGTTCACAGAATCCCTGCTCAGAGTTCCTTTCAACCACAAAGCACAGATGTGTGATTGGCATTTTGCAGGGGGTGGTTCCTGGAACCCCCCTTGAAGCAGCTATTTTCCGGATAACCTGTATCCTGCATGCGCATTGCATTTTGTAGCAACACAGGCGCGTACAAGCATTTTGTAGAGCCTACTGGGCCCCCTCCAGACCAGCCCCAATAGAGGTTTGAAAAGACGCTTTGATGGAGAGACTTTAAAGAGGAACAATGTGAGGCAGATTTGGTTTCTAAATCAGTCAATTGAACCTGAAGCTGCGCAGTTGCTGTGACAATCATGGTAAAAATATGTTGGCAGATTGTTTTTTGGAAACTCATGGGCATCCCAAGGTTGCATTTATTTGTACTCGGCTGATATGAGTTCAAAAAACATACTTGTGGAATAAACAAATGTTTGGATGCTTAGAGTGCGTTTGTTTACCTGTTTTTGTGTGCACCTTTTGATCTTTATAGAGTGGTATATCATTTTGTGATAGAAAGGGGCTTTCACTTGTCAATATCTCTAAGTGTGAAAAACCGTTTCCGGGCTTTCCACTCAGACTGCCATGAAATCTAAAGGGGAAGAGCTAGACAACAACCAAAATCCATTGAAGCATGACCCATGTGTGCAACGTTAACATGGATGGGAGGCCATGGATGGAGAAATTGAACAGCTACAAAATGATCTAAAAAACGCATGTCATCCTTTTTCTTGGTTGAAATGTGCCCTTGGGCATGTCATTTTCATTTTGTGGCAAGTCTATGTTGATGCACCCAGACCATTGGTTTTCATTTTGTAGTAGTCATAGATACAAATTGACAGTGGAGGGAAAATGCACGAGCGGCCTTCACGTAACTACAAAATGAAATCCCTCCACTGGATGGGTAGAAGGACTTATATAATAGCTACAAACATGACCTTCAACAAAGCAAGAGATAACATGTTGGGTTTTGAAGTTAAAAAAACATTGGGCATAACAACATTTTGTAGCAAGCCTATGCTGGATACTGGTTTTTCATTTCGTAGTTTTTTTTGAGGGTGGATTTTCATATCGTAGCAAACCAGGAAAAGGCCCGAGGTCTGTACCAATAAAATGAGAGGGCACAAGGTCCCCCCGGATATTTCAACCCGGATTGTTTTGTGCATTTGACTTGGAAATGTGCTTCGCGACACAACGGCGTGCACTTTTTCGACATCTCAACTTCCAAAAGTGGTCTGAACATGGTGTGTTTTGTACATTTTGACTTCGGAATGTGCTTCGCAACACAACGACGTGCACTCTTTCGACATCTCAACTTCCAAAAGTGCTCCGAGCATGTTGTGTTTTGTACATTTTAGCTTCGAAATGTGCTTCGCGTGACGACAACGGCTTGCACTTTTCGACATCTCAATTATTAAAAGTGCTCCGTTGCGGAACTGCCTTGCAAATTTTGATTTGGAAATGTGCTTCGCGCCACAACGGCGTGCAATTTTTCATCTCTTGTCTGGCCAGATGGCTCCGCACCCGCAGCTTTAGCGAGCCTACTTTTCGACCTGCTGGAGCCACAAATCATTGGAAAAACAACTTTCCTACCTTTTCGCGCGCCTGCATCTTCTTTCTTCTGACTCTTTCTATTCTCTGATCTTCTCTCTTCTTCCCTTCTCCTCTCTAGCTCTTCCCACCTCTGCTTTTCCATGTGTCCATATTGTCGGAAGTTTGACTTCTAAAGTTCCTTCGAATCTATAGGATTTTATAGCGTGCTTCAGGTCTTGAACCTTTGGTGTTTCCAATCACCAGCACGAAGTCTGCAAATTTGGGGACGCAGGGTATTATCACGAGCGGTTCCAAAGGCTGAATTGTCAGCCACCTTTTGTGGCAAGATATTTTAAGCACCCGAGTCATATCAAGGCAGTCAAACTGCTTGCAAAGAGTTCTGTTTTTGTTGAAACATTGAAACCATTTACATTTAAGATGAAACCTTTCAATCGGCCCGAAAGTGCAGAAATCCTTTAATCGTGCAGAATTTACATGAAGTTACTAGACTTTAAGTATTGTAAATTCATGTACTGTAACGTCTTTTAATTGTGCAGGACTTTGGAAGGTCTAGAATGTGAAAAAAAAGGCAGCTGTACATGCAAAAACTGACTCAGGTGTACACACGAGGGAGGGCTCATCAGTGCATGCACGCGAAACAAACCCGCTACACACGCGGAAACAGATAGGGTGAAACGACAAGACCTGCTCATGGTCATTTAGGTACGAAAAGCAACGCAATCGTCCGCGAGATTGCGCCATCTATTTCGCTGCCTTTAAGATGTCTTTGCAAAGTTCATCCAATTGGTTGTTCCGCATGTTCAAAGGCATCCTTCTCCGTCGTGCCTTTCATGTCGTATGCCCTTCCGGTTTGTTACTCTTCGATCCACCAAAAAAATGGAATCCAGTGATTGGCATTTCATGAGCTACTGATTAATTGTTGATTATTATTATGTATATGTTTAAAATTAATAATGTTTGCTGCTGATTAGTGTGAGGGCCCCCCCCTCAACAATTTGAGGGTACTCTATAACTCGCACTTTTTTTTGCCCACCCCAACAATTTTTTGGTTAATCAACTTAAGTAAGGATTTCAATTTATATACTTTTAATTTATTTTCAATTGATTTCAATTTACTTTCAATTGATTTCAACTTACTTTCAACTGATTTCAATTTACTTTCAACTGATTTCAATTTACTTTCAATTGGTTTCAAATTACTTTCAAGTGATTTCAATTTACTTTTAAATGATTTCAATTTACATTTAATTGATTTCAATTTATTTTTAATTGGTTTCAATTTATTCTCGATTGATTTCAATTGATTTCAATTTACTTTCAATTGATTTCAATTTACTTTCAATTGATTTCAATGTACTTTCATTTGATTTCAATTTACTTTTCATTGATTTCAATTTGCTTTCAATTTACTTTCAATTGATTTCAATTTATTTTTAATTGGTTTCAATTTATTCTCGATTGATTTCAATTGATTTCAATTTACTTTCAATTGATTTCAATGTGCTTTCATTTGATTTCAATTTACTTTTCATTGATTTCAATTTGCTTTCAATTAATTTCAATTTACTTTCAAATGATTTCAATTTACTTTCAATTGATTTCAATTTAATTTCAATTTACTTTTAATTGCTTTCAATGGTTTTGTTTTTTGTTCACTCTCAAAGGTTGGTGCTCGCAATGGAGTACCATCCAAACATTTATGTTATTCAGCAACTGTGCCAATCATGAGGTACCCCCTTGAAAAATTGTCTAGATGCTGTTTTTTAATAAGGGTTTGATAAGGCATCTAATTATTTGGAAAACCTTGCATTTTAAAACTTTAACACAAATATGGCTTTCTAAAGCAAAAAGGACCAGCTTTACCCAAAGAAAAGTGGAGAAAGGTTTTGTTTTTTTTTTTCACTCCAAAAAGTTGGTGCTCACAATAGAGTACCATCCAGACAATTATATTATTCAGTAACTGGGCCACTCATGAGGTACCACCTTGAAAAATTGTTTGGATGCTGTTTTTGAATAAGGGTTTGATAAGGCATCTAATTATTTGGAAAACCTTGCATTTTAAAGCTTTAACGCAAACATGGCTTTGTAAAGTGAAGGGACCAGCTTTACCCAAAGAAAGGTGGAAAAAGGGTTTTGTTTTTTTTTCACTCCCAAAAGTTGGTGCTCACAATAGAATACCATCCAAACAGTTTATTTTGATTAACTGAGCCAATCATGGTTTTTTCAGGCATGAAAATTACTTGGAAAACCTTGCATCTTAAAGCTTTAACACAAACATGGCTTTGTAAAGTAAAGGGGCCAGCTTTACCCGAAGAAAGGTGGAAAAAGGGTTTTGTTTTTTTTTCCACTCCCAAAAGTTGGTGCTCACAATAGAGTACCATCCAGACAATTATATTTTTAAGTAACTGAGCCACTCATGAGGTACCCCCTTGAAAAATTGTCTGGATGCTGTTTTTTAATAAAAGTTTAATAAGGCATCTAATTATTCGGGAAACCTTGCATTTTAAAGCTTTAACACAACTATGGCTTTCTAAAGTAAAGGGACCAGCTTTATCCAAAGAAAGGTGGAAAAAGGGTCTTGTTTTTTTTTCACTCCAAAAAGTTGGTGATCACATTAGAGTACCATCCAGACAATTATATTATTCAGTAACTGGCCACTCATGAGGTACCCCCTCGGAAAATTGTCTGGATGCTGTTTTTTAATAAGGGTTTAATAAGGCATCTAATTATTTGGGAAACCTTGCATTTTAAAGCTTTAACGCAAATATAGCTTTCTGAAGTAGAAGGACAAGATTACCCGAAGAAAGGTGGAGAAAGGGTTTTTTTCTTCACTCCAAAAAGTTGGTGCTCGCAATGGAGTACCATCCAAACAATTATATTATTCAGCAACTGTGCCAATCATGAGGTACCCCCTTGAACAATTTTCTAGATGCTGTTTTTTAATAAGGGTTTAAGAAGGCATCTAATTATTTGGGAAACCCTGCATTTTAAAGTTTTAACACAAATATGGTTTTCTAAAGTAAAAAGGCCAGCTTTACCCAAAGAAAGGTGGATATTTTTTTTTTCACTCCAAAAAATTGGTGCTCACAATAGAGTACCATCCAAACAATTATATTATTGAGTAACTGAGCCACTCATAGTGTAATTAATTAATGAAAAAGGAAGCAAGAAAAAAGTATCAAAAAGGGAACAACGAAAAAAATGAAACAATAGACAATAGTAAATAAAAATTAAAAAAATAAAAACAAATAATTAAGTCAAAATAAAATGTAAATATATAAAATTAAAAAAACTAATAAATAGAAACATAAGCAATAAAGCATTTGGAAAAAATATAAAAAGTGGAAAAAAATCTGGAAAAAATCTCACAATAGAGGTTCCCCCCCCACAAACAGCATGTTACTGAATTAGGAGCAATAAATTTCTCACAATAGGGTACCATCTTACTAATCGGGTGCAAACATTAAAGAAATTTAAAAAAGGAGTTCCCAGTTTAGAGCCCCCCAGCAACTTGGCAAGTTGGCGAGTCAGAATGAAGAGCGGCAATGCATGCTTGGGGCGTCTTAGGCAATGATGATTGGCTCATTCCAGACTTTCGCGGCTACCATCGGCACAGGCAAGAAGCTTACTGATGCCATGCACGGGCAAAAAAAGGAGTCAGAAGTCACATGCCGTCTGGCACTTTGGCAGCTAGTGACCGTTGATGCTCCTTTACACGAAAAGAAATTTGTTCGCTGCTATGGTCCATGGCATGGCGCCTACATTTGGCCAAAGCATGCAAGAACAATCAAGAACATATATGAAATGTTGTTCGCGGATTTTCTTGACCCGAGCTCATGCATATTCAGTTTCCGAGCAGATCTCACAGAACACAGGGGTTCGAGCTCTCAAACATCAAATCCGTTGCAAAGGCTACAGCTACGTGCACTAAGATTTTGAATGATTTTGAACCAAATGGATCCAAATGATGGCATCAGATGATGTGCAGAATCTTTGACCACGCAGATATAATGCAGTCATATGCAGTCATAATGTGCTGAACATGATGAGTTCGTAAAGAGATGTAAAGGGCTCATACTTTCCAAAACATAGGGCATAATTAGTTGGTCTGTGCCAAGCATGGTTGAAACTGCGGAGAAGCCGCGCTTTGTGCGCCCAAGATTTCTGGGGGCGTATATATGGATGTAGCAGTGTGTATCGAAGTTTCACCTTGTTTTGTCCCATGTACCAATGTGATCCAATGTGCATCAATTCATTAATTACAAAGGAATGGAGATACAGCTGGCAGGTACATACTTTGCTTGGAAGCGCGCTGCGAAATGCTCAGATGATCTCAGATGGTTTTGAAGTCATTGAAAGAAATCTATCAGCAGGGTTTGAATATGTTTGAATCAAATTGAATCAATTTGTTTTGAGAAGCACAGGAGCGGCTTTCTTGCCCGAATTCCTTGCCATCCTCTTGACACCATCAAGGCGAGGCCCAAGTCTTGAGTGCAAAGAGTTGAGGGCATGTCCTATTAGCCTATGCAACATCTTCACACCCTCAATCTCCAAGCATGACATTTGAAGCGGCGGTGAAAGAAGGTGAAATTGATGGATGATGGGTTCCGCCCGCCAGTCCAGACTGCAAAGTTCGTCTGGCAGCGGCTACAAAGGTATATTGCATTGTCAGAGGCCAAGATTCCCCAGTAGCGTGTCCGTCATGGTATTCAACCAGTGGCTCATGGAATTCCCAGGTATCACAGGCTCCATTGTTAGCCTTTCTTCACAACGGCATGAACTGTGAAATTTTAGTTGCACTGGTATGTGCGCCGGATTCTTTTGTTTTGCGTTTTGTGTGCCGTGTCTAACTATCAGGATGTTTGGATGTCTGTGTTGTACAATACGTGACTTGCTTTGGCACGTGAGACGTGAGGTAGTGCATTCATTAGTGTGCGTACTTTCCGGTCATAGGTTTATGATGGTTTGTGCATTGTGTAGCGCGCGAATGTCGGTCCACGCCTGAAATCAACTGACTCAGCAAGTGCGCAGTTCCGCTTTCTTCGTGGCAATATGCGGCGGCAATGACCAAAATCAGCAACTTTCAGATCTCGACATTCCAAGGTTTTTGGGATACATCCGGGTAATTAATCCAGGGTTGTGTCGAGGCTTTCAATGCACTTGGGCAGAAGAAGGCGCCGGTGGCCAAACTCAGGGCCAGCAGCTAGCTGTGTTCAATCGTGGGCATGAGTATTCGAAATGGTGACAGTTCGTGTCTGGCAATATGTCACTTTCTAGACTCTCTAGGACCTCTTTGGTGTGGTTTTGCTCTTGCTTGATGTCCTTCGATAGTTCAAGTCATGTATTTTTTGAGATTGAGTATGATATGGTCATGCTCGGGTTTTGCTTCATTTGAAACGCTTCACAGGGTTGGAGTTCTATTCGGTTTCATACCATGTTCCTGCTTGTATCAGGCTTCAGACGTTTTTATTGCCCTAGGATGCTCATGGATGCTCTAGGTCTCTATATATAATTCTCTATAGGCTATAGTCTTAGTCTATAGGTATCATATGGTCCATATGGCCTAGTCATAGTCAAAGTCAAAAGCTGCAATTGCAACATAGAATATGATGGAACGCATGATAAATGTTTGAGATACTGCAGTTTGCCACGGCTCTGTCGAAAATCTGACTATTATATATAGTGCTGCAGAGAGGCGTTGTGTAACCCACGACGCTGCTGCCAGGTTTTCGCGGTTTGTATCGCGGGTCGCAGCCTCAATATGTCTCAATAGAAAGAGTTGCACTCAGATGCTGGAGACTGCAAGAGATTCAACACTAGAATGTTCTTGCAATGATTCAAGCTGTTTACTACAGCAGTTTGCAGCAAGTAGAAATGGAAGCGACACAATGCTTGGAATTTTGTACTCTTTGGGAATTCCCAAAGCCTTGCAAAATCTCGTAGCAACAACGGATATGTTTCATTGCAAATGGAGTCACAAGGTTTGGCATCGTTGCATCAGCTGGAGCGCCTGGTGCTTGCGCATGGTCCTCGTATTCTGTCCTGAACCTTGAAGCACATTATAATGACATTGAGCCCATCCCGGCAGACTTCACATCACCATCCTGGTTTTCGTATCAATTTGTTGAAAATATCATATCATTAACATGTCATGAGCAAGTGATGATTATGTGTTATTACTTAAATTACATAAATACTTTTTACATCTTATTACTTGTTATATGAAAATCATTTTTAATATGCAGAACTATTGCCTGATGCAGAAAATCCAGGCCATACATGCCGCCGCCAACCAAGGTGTACATATCTTCATATGAAGTCTTCAAGTCTTACCTGACTGATGAGCCTATGATGCAAATTCATGCAAATTCCACACGCCTGTGGGTAGAGTATGGTAGAGTCATGTAGAGTTGAGAGTGTCGCCATGTGTCGCCCATCTCTCTGTGCGCACAAGGATTCTGAAATGGACTTTCTCGGGCACCTCGCCGCTGGGATGGGTGCAGAGGCTGGTTCTTGTTCCATCCTGGTTTCCATTATGTTTCTTTGATCAGTTTCATGAAGTTTCGTGAAGTTTCTACATATTCGTGCCAGCAAAAAAGGATAGACATTTTTACACATTGTCCAGATCGTTCCAGCGTGCATGCAAGCTTTTGGAGGGCATGAATTCTACACGCACAGTTATGTGCAGTTTGCTCCAGCTCGAGCAACCAACATAATCGAAGTAGCCATCCATGGACACTGAGAGCATGGTGGAAATTATGTGTAAATTGCATTTGTTGATTCAATATTTTTTAACATACACACATACTTACATGCACGTTTGTGTGTGTTTTCAGGTTCAGGATGCAAACAGCACAGAAATGCCAAAAGTCAAACGGCCAAGCAGACTTCGGTCTCCCATGGTTCTTGACAACCGCTGTTTTTCAGTATTCTCAGACACACACTTTATACACAATTATTTGATCATTTGCACTGACTCTGCAATGGGCGCTTCCAAGCACTTTGGCCCAAAGGTTCTGCCTTAGCCTCAGATTAACACCTCGGGGGAACTCTTTCGGCCTCTTTTGCGTTTAATAGATTTAAGGGTCCTCAGGCTCGATGACTGATGTGCTTTAGACTGAAACGTGAGTAGTTATAGTTGTTTTTTTTGTAATTATATATTATTATATATTTTTGTTTGATAATTTATGATTATACAACATTATATTGAAAAAAACAATTATATGTAATTAATTATATACTGTGTATATATATATCATTGTATATAATATTTATATATTATAATTATATATATAATTATTATATGTATACATATTATATTTATAGAATTATAGTAGCTTAGCTTCAAACGATCAGTCAAAATGACTGGCAAAGATCAGCCAAGGCATTGTGGTTGTCGGGCTGGTCCATGCCGGCAACCTTCGGTGAGGCAAGGGGAGAAGCAACAGACAGAAGATCAAATGACCCGCACTGAAATCACGCAGACTGACAGTCCAAAACCATCCAAAACCATCCAAAACCCACCATCCACTGAAATATTATGAAATATTGAAGCCTCGAATAGCTCAGAATATATGGGATTGTATTTGGCATCATTGGTTTTACTTTCCTTCCATATATAAGGTGTTTCCCATACACCGCTTTGTATTATGCTTTGTGATGTTGTCATATTGTCCTATTGCTTGCTACGTGACGTGCAGGACAGAGAGGGGAGACCCACAGCGGACACGGCAAAGGATGACATTTTTGAAAGCTTGTGCCAACTCTGTCGGGCGCAAAACCTGGACTACACATCTGCTCCTCGGACATCCTCGGACACTGAATGATTTCTGTCGTTCGGACCAGTTGAAGGGTGGTTTGAAGCAACATGAAGTAACCATACAAAACCCTCTTCTGAGTGTTCAACTGGAAGTTTATTCGGGGAGACACGTACACACACACATATATATATACATATACATATATACATATATATACACATAATGTAATCATACATATTATTTATATATTATTATATTGCTTACCCATTTCAGAAATATGCAATTGCACACAAGCGGGATGGCATCAGAACACTTCAGCCGATAGATGTTGATCAAGTACTCGTACGTTAAAGACATGTGTTGTATTCAACCCAGTTTTATCATCTGATTTATGGTTTGGTCCTTCATCCATCACGTCACTTGGGGCAATTCTCACAAAGGTTGATTTACTAGATTTACTATGTTTTGATATGTTTTGCTCATTTAGAAAGTATTATATATATATATGTACGCCTATATATATATTATTATATGGATCATCCCATCATCTCGCATTCATATCTGCATCCCAGGCATTTCCTTGGTTTTCTTTAGTAGGGTGATGTAGGCTGCTTGCCTTTAAGTTAAGGAGTTGGCTATTGTCGCGCGACCTCGAACGCCAAAGTTGCTCGTGGCGCGAAGATCCAGCAAAGCACGCGAGCGTTCTCCCGAGCACTTGCACCTGGACCGACGGCAGCCGCATGGCAAAATGACAAACAGAAAACAGATCTGCTGCGAAAAGGATTGGAAAGTTGCCGGAAAGGTGGCAAGGCATATGAGTAAACGACAAAATGAGCGAAAGACCAAACTAGTAGGCAGTGGACTTGGGATGTTCATTTTTGTGTGAAAGCCTTGGCAACCGATAAGGGGCTCCACATAGCATAATTTCAGCCAAAATGCTTGCTTTATTGGGGGGAAGCACTGTCCACATCAGTGTTTCGCGCGCTTGGAAGTTGCGAGTTGAGCGCCTCATACTTTTCTGTTATGTTTCAGGCGTTTCCTCGCTCCAGCAGTGTGATTTGGTTGTGAGTGGATTGATTTAGAATGTGGCATTGTCCAATAAAAAAAAAGTATCAAAATGTGTTAACGTCAACGTACATAGTGCGCACAACATGAGAAGACATACAAAGTCTCCAAGACTAGAGACTTCAAAGGCAAGGAGCAACCTTTGCCCAGGTTGGGCCGTTGCCCTGTCCTGGAGGAGGAAGGTATGCTTCGTTTAGTGTCTCTGGTCGGCACTGGCATAGTACAACCATACCGTATCGTGGTGCTATGTGGTGCTGTTAGTTTTGGGGTCTTTGCTGTTGCTGCTGTTTGCTGGTGTTGGTACCGGTAGGCCGGCTTTGTGATTGTTTTCGGTGTCGTTGTTTTTGTTTAGTGTGGGTGTTGGTTTCGTCTTTTTTTTGTTGCTCTTTGCCGTACGATGCTATCATCATGAAAATGTTTGTTTTGAATGTTGTTGAAATGGTCATGCCGCTTTGTCCCTGTCGTATTTGGGCCCTTTTTGCCACTGAGAAACTACCAGAACAATTCCATTGCTCGTTTCTTGGCTGCAGCCACTCTTGGCATTTCTATTCCTTATTGGCACCCTTGCAGCCAGGGCTGAGTTGAAAGAATAGATTCAAAATGGTCCAAGTAAGAGTCTAAAATGCTGAGGAGAAGAGCACATGACACGACAGGACGCTGATAACTTTTCCTGTTTGGCAAGTTCTATGCCAACCTCAAGCCAAAGTCAATGTCAGAGTTGATTTCGAAGGCGCAGGCAAGTTTCCAAGCCTTACCTTTTGACACTTAGGCATTGAACATTTGGATGGGTTGCCCCACTTGGCCTTTTTAGATCTCTACGACAACAAGATTCAGAATATCGAGAATTTGGACTCTTGGACTTGCATGTTCACAGCCTGAAAGGATGTAAAAGGCTAGTACTGTAATCCTTTCTCCTGTGCGTGCGTTTGTGTTGGCTTTGTTTGTTTGTCTCTTTGTTTGCTTTGTATGGGAGTGTTTTTGTGGGTGCGTGCATGTATGCCTAGGAACCGGTAGGTCTATGATTGCCTCATGTCTCTGTGAAACTGTGGCAAGAGGACGTATATATAAAGGTGCAAAGACAATGCTACAGTATTGTGGTATATTGTGGTGTTTTGCCATTTCAAGTGTAAATGTGCTTAAGGTCGAACTAATATGTGACTTGAATAGAAAAAATGCATACGCAAAAAACATGTCACGAGGCACTTGCAACCGTACCCAAACAGCCAGCACCAGTTCAACGGTGAAACAAGTTTGCCAGCCCCACATTACCTGGCCAAAAGGCAGCGGCCAGGAACAATGAATAATGCAACAACTTCACCAGGTATGGTCGGCATTTACTAGTTCTACCGGTATAGGGCTGGGCTGGATGGATTGCATCCCCCTTGGGAAGTGGAGCGAGACGAAAATTCTGTTTAGTGGATGGCCCAGAGAGTGGCCATGAAAACCTGAACCAAGAGTACTCTGATGCGCTGTGGTGCGCTCTGTTTCAAGATGTTTCAAGCACATGTTGTTGCATACTCTCCTTACGTACCAGAGGTTGTTGGGTATTGTTAGGTATTGTTGGGTTTGTGTTTGTCTAATTTTGTCTTCTTTGTCTTTGCTTGGATTGCTGATAATTTCTTTAGATATCTTTAGATCCACAAATCTCATACCCAAGGCCAAGGCCTATAGAATATACATGCATGCATGCATACATACAGTTATCTTTTTATGCATATATGTGAATATATTGGCTCATACATTGGCAGGTATTTTGAATACAGTTTCCCTTGTGTGGTGTAGTCATCGCATTCAGTGTCCTTTGGTTTTTTTCAGAGGCGCTAATGCATTCTTGGGGCATCGGCATGTGTGATCATGTGTGAACTGCATGGAATTTCATGGAAGTTCTATATTTTGTTGCCCAGGATTGCCCAGGCCATTCATTGGGGCACACAAAAAACTGTTCAGCTTCTGAGTTGGGACATGTTGTGACCAATTCCGTGGCACTGTTTTTGAAGCAACACCTCTCGCGTTGTGAATGTTGTGCTGCTGCATTGTGTATGCGTCAACAATCAGAAAATCAGATTCTCAGATCGGATACACATGGATATATAATTATCGAAGGAAGTTTAGAAGTCAAACTTCCGACAATATGGACAGATGAAAAGCAGAGCAGGGAAGAGGCAGAGAGAAGAGAAAGATTAGAAGAGAGAAGATCAGAAGAGAAAGAGT
>Ga0126342_10007783_pt1 | contig 19169 bp, 15 predicted proteins | sample Cyp1metagenome_FD_92528 | JGI IMG/M metagenome (GOLD analysis project Ga0126342, IMG submission 92528) | Coral microbial communities from Lord Howe Island, Old Settlement Bay, Australia - Cyphastrea 1 metagenome | ecosystem: Host-associated > Invertebrates > Cnidaria > Coral ... | reverse complement strand
TCTCTCTCTCTCTATCTCTCTATCTGTCTATCTATCTATCTATCTACCTATCTATCTACCTACCTATCTATCTAATCTATCTATTTTACTTATCTATCGTTCTTATCTATCTTACTTATCTATCGTTCTTATCGATCTTTCTTATCTATCGTACTTACCTATAGTACTTTTCTATCTATCTGTCTGTTTGTCTGTCTGTCTGTTTGTCTGTCTATCTGTCTGTCTATCTGTCTATCTGTCTATCTGTCTATCTTTCTATCTGTCTATCTGTCTATCTTTCTATCTGTCTATCTGTCTATCTGTCTATCTGTCTATCCGTCTATCTGTCTATCCGTCTATCTGTCTATCTATCTATCTATCCATCGATCTATCGATCTATCGATCGGTCGATCTATCGATCTATCTATCGATCTATCTATCTATCGATCTATCTGTTTATCTGTTTATCGATCTATCAATCTATCGATCTATCGATCTATCGATCTATCGATCTATCTATCTATCCATCCATCCATCCATCTATCTAATCTAGCTAATATATCTATCTATCTATCTATCTATCGATCGATCGATCTATCTATCTATCTATCTATCTAAGTGCTTACGTGGTGGTTTAGGTTGGTGGTTTGGAAGTCTGGGAGTTGATGTTTTTGTGAACTTAGAAAAAACAAAAATCATCAAACCCTGTAAACATTTAAATTGTTGGAAATAAAGAAAACAAATTTAAAACAACAACGATTGCTACCAGATTAGTTTTGTTTTCAAATTATCTTCATCTTGTATCTCGGAAAATATACACCTATTTCATTTCCAATAATTTCGCGTGATTGTTTACTTGGTTACTGACTTGTAGTGCAGTTTTCTCCAATTGTCTATTTATTATTGAAATGGGGGAAAAACAGTTTTTTCAAACCGTGTGGTCCTATCCTGTACTCTGACTGATGCAAGTTGCATGGACTTAGTTTGCAATATTATATGTTAGGAACCTCCATCAAATTAACACCAAGACAGACATAAAACTCCATCAAAATGCCATCAAACAAAGAAAACACATTTGAAACCTTGCCAAAATCGAAACCACCAAGCAACGAACACTCAGGATAAATAGAGCTCTGGAAGAAATTGAATTTTCCAGTGCAGAAACAAAAAGGGACATCAACAAAGACAGATGACCTAGTGAAAACGACATCAAAATGCACAGATGCTATGACAGTTTTTGTGCGTCTACGATCAGTTTACAACGATTTGCATTCGATTTGAATCAAAGCATCTGATGGTTTCCATGTAGTTTCCATTTTAAAAAAAGTCTCGAACATGTTCCCTGTATCTACACCCGGTGCTTGTATGCATGGAGAATTGATGTAGATTTCATGCAGGTTCCATGTGCGTTTTGAAGGTGTTGCCTCTATCTACATTTGTTGGTTTTACCATGCACTCTGACTGATGCAAGTTCCATGGAGGTTCCATGGAGGTTCCATGCAGGTTCCAGGGAGTTGTCATGGAGGTTACACACCAGTAAGCTAAATTAGCAAACCCAGCATGCATGGAAACTGCATGGAAACTCCATGAAACCTGCATCAGTCAGAGTACAGGATAGGACCGCACCGGAATCTGCTTCAAGAAAAACTGTTTTTTCCTTGCTTTGCTTTCATGTAGATTATATAGATAGAATAAATATATGAGGTCAATTGGATAGATTAAGCATATTGGATAGATCAGATAGAAAAGGTAGACTAGGTAGATTAGATAGATTAACAGACAGACTTGAAAGATTAGATAGGTTGGATTAGATTAGATTAGATAAGATCAGAGAAGATTAGATTAGTTTGATAGACAGATAGACAAACAAACAACTAGATAGATTATATAGATATACTAGATGGGTTGATTGATAGATAGATAGATAGATAGCTAGATAGATAGATAGACAGGCAGGCAGACAAACAAATAGATAGATTGGATATATTAGATAAGTAAATAGATAGACAGACAGACAAACAAACAGATAGACAGATAGATACATAGAAAGATAGATTAGATTAGATTAGATTAGATTAGATTAGATTAGATTAGTTAAACAAAAAACAAATCAAATACAAAACACAAATACAAAACAAACTCCTTTTTAAAATCTATTTTGCACATAACTCTGATTTCCCATACTTCCCAACCACCCAAACCGCCATATAACCATCAAGATGCGATGCGCCCCTCGTCGTTCTGCATGTGTTGTTTTTTGGCGGTGCGGTCCTGAAAGCCCCAGGGTTAGTGAAGATTTCCCAGACAAAACCCATTGGATACCATATGAAAATATATGAAATATGGATACCATATAAACCATATGATCAAATAAACCAACTGGTTATTTCATATGGAATCATATCCAATATGACAATATGGATCAATATGGATCAAAGTCTACCAGAAAAGCCTGATCCATACTCTAAAATGACCATATTGGTGTTGCCGCCCAAAGCCAGCCTATTGGTGTCTGTGTTGGCGGCAACCGCTCCGCACCCGTGTGGCTTCTGAGCCCAGAGTCACTGCAGAGCGATGGCGAATACCGTGGATGGTTTCGAAATCCTGCACCAGGGTAACTATTGGTAACTATGAAACACTGTAAATAATGGGATTACAACGGCAGGATATACCATCCTCTATTAAACCAATATTCTTCCATTCACAGTAGTTCTTGCGTCATTAAATCTCAATTTCGTCACATGAATATGATGCACCCTCCGGTCATCTGCCACGTGGCAGTTGAAAATCCCCTGCAAATGTGGAGGTTTATCGCTGGGAAAAGCGTCAACGTCCGTCTAAGCGGACGGCCAGGGCCACCAATCGGAAGGATCTGATTTTTCTTCGCCTCAAGCGGGTTGCTCTGTGAATGACAATTGAGGATTGGGACTTGGTGGGGATTTTAATATGGATTTATATATGTATTATATTATATATATATATGGATTTATCGTCATACTTCAATTTCATCCTTCATTTCATGCACTGTATTTCTTCTTCCTCTTCTTGTTCCTGATCCTCATGACACATAAATGAAAAACATGAGGAGAACAATTACGAAGATAGGAGTAGCTGCACCTACCCTCTGGTAAACTAACATAACTATGGAAAATCACCATTTTTAATGGGTAAATCCACTATAAATCACCATTTTTTATAGCTATCTTAGTTTACCAGAGGGTATCCGAAACGATCAAACCTCCTCATATTTCCTCAGCATCTGACAGGATCCCAGAAGCAATCTGCCATGAAGGACGCCAAATCCTCTTCGCTGATCGGCTTGCATCTCACCTGGCTGCGCTTCGAAAATCCGTTAACAACCTGTCATTCTTGATGTATGGCAGTGTGTCAAAACCTTGTACCCCTGGTGAACATCAAAATAGCTGGTAAATGGATGTTCATCCCACTAAAAATTGTATTAATAGGTATTGATCCATTCCCATGTATTGGAAAAAGACACTGCCAATGACTGGTCAAAAATAACGATATAGACCCAGTAGACAATAGTTATATTTTAAAAAAAATGATAAATAGACCCACATAATTGTGATATAAATATGGAGTCTTCACCATATAGTCACAATAAACAATATGGCTCCAAAAAAAACGATAAATAGACCCAGTCCCCATACCAGCACCAGTTCCACCCCACTTTTCCGGCCTCCGTACCATCACCAAACATCACAAAGGGAGCGCCGCCTTTCACGCCCTTCACCTGTCACAAACAACCTGACCAGCGACCCTTTAGATGCATAAAATCTATATACTAAAACATTGGGAGATACATGCCGTTTCTATCTTGCGAACTATACATTGAGTTGGGCAGTTCCGACTAAAAATTGGATGGCTGACATGAAAGATCACCAACCTCGATGGGCTGGGGAATCTCCAAAAATTGACCCACAGCAAGAAAGGTCTTGATGTTGTCTTGTAACCGAAAAGAATCCAAACCGACTTCAGTATGCAAAACCGTCTCGGAGCTAGTCCCAAATCGTTCTGGAGCACGTCCCAGCTGGTTCGCTGAGTCGATACCCCATTTCTGGCGCAACAATTTTTGGCCCCCCGGTGACCTGGCCCAGCAAGGACTTGAAGAATGCCGTGGGTCGAACCTTGGGAGACACGTTGGATGTAGGCCATGACACATCGATTTTTTCCCATCCCTGGCAGCCCCAACAATGGAGTAGGCCATCTCCTGTCCTTCTTTGCAGAGCTCAGCCTGGGAGCATCGTCTCTGAGTGATGGGATCCAGGTTTTTTCCAATATACATATGTATATATATATATAGATTGATAGATAGATTGATTGATAGATAGATAGATAGATAGACAGACAGATAGATAGACAGACAGATAGATAGATAGATGGATATGAAAACTGATTCTACATTTCTAAATGTGTCTAATCCCAACAAAAGATAACGTGATGTTTCCAATTGGAATACCCTAGTTTATCTTCATTTTTTGGTCATGTATCAAAGCATTTTTGGGTGCATCGGGACAGTTCCCATTCGGTTTAACCACTGATTCCACCCTAGCTTGACCACATTGGTCTGGAGAAATTTTATACGAATGAACCGATCTGAAATAAACTCTATTCAGGGATAGTTTCCCCAAAAACGAAGCATCATTCCAGTGATGTCGCAGTGACATCTTTATCATTTATCCAAAGATTGATACTGATTGAATCTGATTGATACTTGTTATCCCATCTTATCAATTAGTATAACATATATCAATATGTTTATCCCATGTTATCCCATGTTATATGTTATTCCCATTGTATCCCCACATATTGATGGTTAAAAAACCCCAACTTCGACCCACACCGGATCTCCAATGCAGCGCCTCAGCCTGTAGCTTTGCTTCCTGAAAGGCGAGCAACGGTCGTTGAACACCTCGGTGTTTCGCTGTTAAACTCCACAAAAAAACGGTCAGTTGAGCTACAGTGACAGTGTCAGAACATCTACATTGCTACATTACACGAATATATCCTTGATTCTTCTGTAAATGCACTGGATTGAAATATATTATATGACTGATAACTTATTATATAATCCAGGTGTATTGTATCCAGAACATGAAAAAAATGTTTACTATATACAACTTGCGGATGAAAATATCTGGAAAAGCGTGAATCTTTGGAATGGATTGCAGGTGCTTCAACACTGGAAATGCTTGGTGTCCTTTCACATCTTATCATCCATATACAAATGGACTCATATGGGATCATATGGGGGGTTCTTAAGTCATAGGGGAATCCCCAAGACCATGGGTTTCAATACGAAAATGGTCGTTCATGACTTGGATGATTTGGGGTACCCCCATGACTTCGGAAACCTCCATATCAAGCGTCTTCTCATGTTGCAGGTGCATCATTGCCATAGTGCCACAAGAAGTACCATATTTCAGTCGGTGGTTTCAAACCGCCTGGCTTGTTTATTGCCGGCAATAATAATATATTATAAGAAGAATAATAATAACAATTATAACAATAATAATCATCATCATCATCATCAAGAACAAGGATGAAACGTTTTAACCTATATGAAAGATGTTGAAACCCCCAACCAGGAATGGGTTCATATCCCTGGCCCATGAACTTCTTGACCCGTTGATGAAACTTCGCCGCTTCGAAGCTGCACCAACTCAGTGACCCGGCATACTGCTGAGAGCAACACAAACTGCTGCAGGCCTGCCTTTCGAGAAGCCTGTCCGGGATGACCACAATCCCATCACAGAAACTCCCAAAAGGATGGAACATGTTGAATCCACCGTTTTAGGCAGAATCCACCTCTGGGCATCTGGAAAGTTTGCTACATCCTATTGTTGGTCAACTCCTCCTGTAGCCCAATAAACCATACCAGGATTACCACATAGATAGATAGATAGATAGATAGATAGATGGATAGATAGATAGATAGATGGATAGATAGATAGAATAGATAGATAGATAGATAGATAGATAGATAGATAGATAGATAGATAGATAGATCGATAGATCGATAGATAGATAGATAGATAGATCGATAGATGGATAGATAGATAGATAGATAGATGGATAGATAGATAGATAGATGGATAGATAGATAGATAGACAGACAGACAGATAGATAGATAGAAAGCTATAGCGAACATTGATGCACCATATGACAAGTATTGAAAACCAGGGCAACCCTAGCCATGCCCGCCTCAACACAGTTCACAGTGGCTTGGTAGTCGATGTCAAAGGAGTCCTTTAACAAAAGTAATGTGGACATCTGGGGGATTCATCAAAATCAAGAAAAACTCAAAAGAATGGGTTGGTTCAGGTTGGTAAACATCATGCCACTTCGAATATTATTTGTGACCACTTGGTGCTTTACTTTCATCTATCCACACAGCACATTGATCGACAGGTATCAATCTCACTTAATGCATGATTCTGCCATGCGAAGATCGCAGCCTCTGTATATGTCGCCTTCAAAGAAGAACTCCTATTGAACAGGGTCTCACACTTTTAAGTTGCCAAGAGTTGTTTCCACATCACCATCCAATCAAAAAAAACTGAGAACCCAAGTCAAGAGTTGAAAATCCTTTTGTTTCCTGTCAATTGGATAATTAAAAAACAACCATCGTCCCCTTCTCCTGGCGCCCACCAGATCGGCTCGCCAGGCAGCACACAGCACCCTGGGCTTGCAAGGAGCCATAGAGCTTGTCCTCAGCACCGTGGCTGACCCTTCACAGCATTCGCAGCGGCAAAGCATCAAGTGAAGAATGAGGTGTGTCCGGAATGAGAAAAAGTTCAGAGTTGAAAAGTTTCCATGATTTGTTTTTTATAAACACTCATCAATACATGAGAATGATTTGTTGTTAACCATCATCAATAGCAATGAATCAATAGTGAAAACAATCATCAATCGTCATAATAATAATCAATAGTATATTCACTAGTATTCAATATTCAATAATTGTTGACTAATGATCAATCCATTATTAATCCATTGTTGATTCAATAACAATCAACCAGAGTTCAATCGTAATCAACAGTAGCGCCGTGCTTCCGGACCAAGGCAGCCGGATCGGTGACGTCCGCCTCCATCACAGTGATGTCACCTTGACCTGGAGATGTCGACACGGCGAACGGGATTTAATGGTGATTTTAATGGTGATTTAATGGTGATTTTAATGGTGATTTAATGGTGATTGAATGGGGATTTAATGGTGATTTTAATGGTGATTTAATGGTGATTTTAATGGTGATTTAATGTGAAATTAATGGTGATTGAATGGGGATTTAATGGGGATTTAATCGTGATTTAATGGGGATCTAATGGTGATTGAATGGGGATTTAATGGTGATTTAATGGGGATCTAATGGGGATCTAATGGGGATTTAATGGGGATTTAATGGGGATTTAATGGGGATTTAATGGTGATTTAATGGTGATTTAATGGTGATTTAATGTGGATTTAATGGTGATTGAATGGGGATTTAATGGTGATTTTAATCGTGATTTAATGGTGATTTTAATGGTGATTTAATGTGGATTTAATGGTGATTGAATGGGGATTTAATGGGGATTTAATGGTGATTTAATGGGGATCTAATGGGGATTTAATGGGGATCTAATGGGGATTTAATGGGGATTTAATGGGGATTTAATGGTGATTTAATGGTGATTTAATGGTGATTTAATGTGGATTTAATGGTGATTGAATGGGGATTTAATGGGGATTTAATGGTGATTTAAATGGTGATTTAATGGTGATTTTAATGGTGATTTAATGGGGATTTAATGGGGATTTAATGGTGATTTAATGGGGATTTAATGGTGATTTAATGGTGATTTAATGGTGATTTAATGGTGATTTAATGGGGATTTAATGGGGATCTAATGGTGATTTAATGGTGATTTAATGGGGATTTAATGGGGATCTAATGGTGATTTAATGGGGATTTGATGGTGATTTAATGGTGATTTAATGGTGATTTAATGGGGATTTGATGGTGATTTAATGGTGATTTAATGGGGATTTAATGGGGATTTAATGGGTATTTGATGGTGATTTAATGGTGATTTAATGTGGATTTAATGGTGATTGAATGGGGATTTAATGGGGATTTAAATGGTGATTTAATGGGGATTTAATGGTGATTTTAATGGTGATTTAATGGTGATTTAATGGCGATTTAATGGTGATTTACTGGGGATTTAATGGGGATTTGATGGTGATTTAATGGTGATTTAATGGTGATTTAATGGTGATTTAATGGTGATTTGATGGTGATTTAATGGGGATTTAATGGGGATTTAATGGGGATTTAATGGTGATTTAATGGTGATTTAATGGTGATTTAATGGGGATGTGATGGTGATTTAATGGTGATTTAATGGGGATTTAATGGGGATTTAATGGGGATTTAATGGGGATTTAATGGGGATTTAATGGGGATTTAATGGGGATTTAATGGGGATTTGATGGGGATTTAATGGGGATTTCACGGTGATTTAAATGGTGATTTAATGGGGATTTAATGGTGATTTAATGGTGATTTAATTTAAAATGGGGATTTGATGGTGATTTAATGGGGATTTAATTGTGATTTAATGGGGATTTAATGGGGATTTAATGTGGATTTAATGGGGATTTAATGGGGATTTAATGGAGATGTAATGGTGATTTAATGGGGATTTAATGGAGATTTAATTGTGATTTAATGGTGATTTGATGGTGATTTGATGGTGATTTAATGGTGATTTAATGGGGATTTAATGGGGATTTAATGGGGATTTAATGGGGATTTAATGGGGATTTAATGGGGATTTAATGGGGATTTTATGGTGATTTAATGGTGATTTGATGGTGATTTAATGGGGATTTAATGTGGATTTAATGGGGATTTAATGGTGATTTAATGGTGATTTAATGGGGATTTAATGGGGATTTAATGGGGATGTGATGGTGATTTAATGGTGATTTAATTGTGATTTAATGGGGATTTAATGGGGATTTAATGTGGATTTAATGGGGATTTAATGGGGATTTAATGGAGATGTAATGGTGATTTAATGGGGATTTAATGGGGATTTAATGGGGATTTAATGTGGATTTAATGGGGATTTAATGGGGATTTAATGGTGATTTAATGGGGATTTAATGGGGATTTAATGGGGATTTAATGGGGATTTGATGGTGATTTAATGGTGATTTGATGGTGATTTAATGGGGATTTAATGGGGTTTTAATGGTGATTTAATGGTGATTTAATGGTGATTTAATGGGGATTTGGTGGGGATTTAATGGGGATTTCACGGTGATTTAATGGGGATTTAATGGGGACCTGATGGTGATTTAATGGGGATTTATTGGGGATTTTGACAACCATTCACTATGAATGAAAAATGACCAATGGCTAGTTATCATTATATGGGTAAACACACCCGCATCAATAGAGTACTGAGATCGTAATAAAGGAACCATCTATTGGTGATAATTTGTAAAAAACAATTATGAACAGGAGTATTAACTATCTATTGATGATAACCATTCTGAATGTCAAATGATCAACAAAACCAGATCCTCAGCAAACAAAAGGGGTCAACTCACAGCAACAAAGATGGTCTGGTTTTGATGGTCGTAGCTGGTTACCTATGGATGTCCATCCCCCAACGTTTCATCCTGAGTCATCCTGAGCATCCTGAGTATCCTATCAAAATCTCAAAGGAGCCGACCAGCGAAGGACTCCTGGACGTCCTGCACCCATTGAATCCAAAAAATCTGTGTAATATGCAATCTGTTCCAAGGGCCTCGAAACTGGTGATGGAAAATGTCATCCCACCCAAGCTTCACAGAAACCATCAAAGGTGGAATCACTATCAGCAAAAAGCTTCGAGCTCCAAAGTTTTTGGTTGTCTTTCCATCACAGAACTGCGCAGCAAAATCCGTGACCATCCAAGCGTTGACGCGGAAATACGGAAATTCAGCACCTGCAAAGATTGCTTGCCGCCAATGCCAGAGCTGCCGCGGGTGCAGACCACCACCTGCGAGGGTCCACGGGAAAATGACTCGGTGATATTCAACCAGAAGGTGTTCGATTGCATAACACTCACAACTTGCATAACACCCCAGAGGATGATGTGTGACCCCGTAGAATTGGCTTAGTTTATTGTAGGGTTTTTGTGAGATTACGAAAAGCCCCTGGAGTTCTAACAGGGAAAGATGTATGTGGCTGATGTTTCAGAAAATCTTAACAAATGCAAAGCTGAAAGAGGCCTCCAATCAACTGATGCTCTTATAAACTGCAGGACTGTAAGTCAAGCATCAGAACGTACAGTTCATCTCCACAACTTGCACGTTCAGAGTCGATGCAAGCAACAACAACAACAACAGCAACAACAACAACAACAGGTCCATCTACTGAACTCTTGGTCATGCCCCAGCCTTATGGCCGCGGGCGGCTAGCTCAAGTACCTCGCCACGCCGCCGGGGCACGTTCCCGTTTTCTACACCAGACTGCACTGGGAGGATGCCATTCTGTTTGCAAATATGGGGATGGGTCAAAACCCTGGTACCTAGTGAACCCCAAGTCATAGCTGGGTTAAAATGGATGTGAATAACCCACTAAAAATGGTATTAATAGGTATTGACCCATACCCATATGACCAATAAAGACATGATCTGTGCAATCTACAGAATCCATCTTCCTCGGTCTTCAAATGGCTTTTTGCAAACCTGCGGGTTTGAATGCACTTAGTCGGCTTCACCAGCTTTACCCAAGAATCAAGACCGTACCCATACCCGATTGGGAAGTGGGAAAGAATGGGGTAAACCAAACACAGATGGCTGGTTCACTGCAAGAAGCAAAAATTCAATTCAAAATCATATGACCATTTGATCTTGACCAATGATCTTCCATGATTTGCATTGTATATTAGTACATCAGTCCATTCTAAATCCGGGTTTTTTTTCTTCGCCCATTCTCAGGATTCCGATGGGGATGGATGACCATTATGAATCCTATGGTTTTCCCCATGATTTCCATATCATTTCCATATCATGGAACCATCCATGGCCGCTGAGTGCCCTGCAGCAGCACGGCCGATGTAGCCAGTGCCTCCGAAGACCACGATGCACATCTTGGGCCCTAGCCAGGGCGCCAGGGCGCGGTTTAGGCTTGGCCAGGGAACTTTTTCGGGAGAAGAAGCCTCCTTTTCAAGCTACAAACAGATGGTTTATAATAATCATAGTTAATAGTGGTCCATAGTGGTGAATCAATGTCTATTTTGTCATATAATAATGGTATATAATGGTTAACAATTCTGTGGATCATGGCTATTAATGGAATGTTCAAGAAAAACGTCAGAAGGACAATCCACGGCCTTCGAGGCTTGCGACATTGGCAGCTTTCACCTGAAGATCTTGGAAGGTGACATGGAACATGAACAAAACCAAACCTATACGGGGATGGGTAAAAACCCTGGTACCTAGTGAACCCCAAAATAGCTCGTAAATGGATGTTCATCCCACTAAAAATGTATCTATAGCTATTGACCCATCCCCATACTGGATTAGGAAAAAAAACTTGAAACGCGCGCAATGGAGCGCTGTTTCCTGCTATCTTGAATTCCAATACACGGATCTCATCAAGTAAAGCTCGATCAGTGTCATACTCTTCAACAGAAAACACATACAATGACAATCGAGAAGCTCCAAGCAGCCGCAACAACCGCAACAACGATCACAACCGGAGCACAAACTTCAGCATCAACATCAAAATCTGCAGCATCGTCAGCATCAGCTATATAAAAATACTACCTTTAGTCTCTGTTACCATCAAAAACGTAAAACTAGGAAGGAAACTATGAAAGACTAAAGACGAAAGAAGGAGAAACAAATACACCAAAAAAACATCGATGATGGTTTATAGAGGTAAATAATGGTTTATAATTGGTTATAATGGTCCAACACCCAGAACCTCAGCATCGAAACGTGCGCCAGGAAACCCTCCTGGCCATAAAGCGACCCCGCCGGCGCGTTTTCTGTCCTGGGTGCCCAAGGGCGGGTGAATTCACCCATCCAAAGCCATAAAAGAAATTTGGAAAAGTGAAATCCTGATAGATAAATATCTAAATATTGTGATAAAATGATGAGAAAGGATATACTGTATTACTATTTTATCTATCATAAATCATCTAAAATCATCTAAAATAGTCTAAAATAATCTAAAATAGTGATAAATGATGAGAAAAGATGATAAGAGTGATAAGATGATCAGTAATAGTGATGAATAATGATCATGACAGTTCTATCTTTTTGTGTCTTGCTATTCTACAGCAGCCATGGTCATCTCCAGAGTCGAGATAAGTGAATCATTCATTGGGATACCCTATGATGGATCCCAAAACAGTGTAAGACAAAGGCTGAAATCTGAAGAAAAAGAAACAAAAACAAGATCACCAAATCATGCAATTCTTGGTGTCTAAAATAAAAAAACAACATGTTGGGTCAAAATCATCGACTGAACGTGACCAATTCTGTCGGTCCACCAAAATCTTGACCCATGGGTTTGTTCAACAATTGTGTCTATTCCAAAATCCAAGTGTTGATCATATCTTTCCCCAACAATTACAATTTTGTGCAAGTTAAACATGTCCGCAGAAACCCACATCGGGCAACACAGCACTTCGCCTGCCCACGTTGCTGCAGCGGCACACAGCGCAGCCGCTCCATTGAGCCGCGCGCGCGGAGTGCATGGTGCAGCACCGCGTTCTGTGCCAATCACAGCAGCTGCCCGTTGTTGGGTAGGGCCTCGCGTCGCATGGGTTGAGTCAGGGGTACCAATGGACCTGCAAGGCTGGTCCAAATTGTTCGGATATCTATTTTTGAGTCATTGCCAGACGGGGTTGAGTCAGTGGCTATGAAAATTCCTGGTGACTGGATGAACATCTGTCTCTCAGCTATTCTTGTGGTAAGACCAGGGGACCAGGGGTCCAGGGTTTCGTTTGGTAGCCATACCCATGTGCAGAGACACACAAAGAAAACATGGCGCTGCTGGATGGTTCCACTGCGACGCACTTTTGTCGCCATCACAGCCCACTCGGCCCGGAAGGTCCAATAGGGAGCTCAAGCAGGCACCGAGACCACAAATGGCCTCACAACAGCATCACACAACATTTTCTGTCACTTCCTGCTCAAGTTTAGGCTGCGAAGTGGGAAGAGTCGCAACGCTTGTAGCTGCGGTGAAATCATCGAGAAGGGTGCTGTTGAGCCATCTTATCATGAACGCACACTGCTGATCTCGGAAATTGCCATCCATCACCTGGCAGCTTCTCTCCGAAACCCAACTGGTTGTCTTGATTTCCCCGCCAATATCAGGATCTGTGATATGTATGTATATATATATATATGATTATTATTATTATTATATGTATATATTGTCATTGTTATTACATATATTATTCATTATTATCATTATTATAATTATTATTGTTGTGCTTATTATTAATTATACATATATATATATATATATTCGTCAATGTTCTTTCCAATTTCATGTGGGCTGGCATGGTCCTCTTTTCGAAGGAAAGCTACTTTTCGGCACCAGCAGCGTTTGTGTAATTGACAAACAGATCCATCTGGGGCTTAACCCACTCTTTTGTTGGATCCTTGTTCATGGAAACAATTTATGGATCAATGAACGGTCAATAGCTTCAGCAGACATCCGAGGCCTGATTGCCACCCTTAGATGAAACCTGGAACTTCAGAATGGGAGCAGCCTGGCGATCGAAAAAAGCGTCCAGAGACGGCTGACCTTGACTGAAGTCACTGTGAAGGTTGCCAAAATTAAGGTCAGTCGGAAATCATATTCAAAGTTGAAGGCGGCACTCAAAGTTGAAGGCGTTACTCGAAGTGGAAGGGTCTTAACTAAGCACAGCCTTGCCTCATTTGTTGTGAGTGGAAATCAGAGCTCCAGCCAGTGGGACCCCAAAAATTGCAGGTCACAGTCTCCAAGTAATTTTGGTCCTGGATGAATCTTTTTCATGACAACTTGGAAAATCTTGGTACATATTCAACCCACCTGGGATTTTACTCTTGGAGTTCTAGTCACTAGTCATTTCTATATTTGCCAAAGATATATGTCAAATGTTCCCAAGTACATCCATTTATATACCCACTCCAATATGTTGATGGTTGCTTCAGTCACTTCCCAAAAATACTGTCAGTCAAGATATTCCCAATTACTCTCTGCTAATTTAACATAGCTATGTATTGAAAATGGTCCATTAAAACGGATGACTTTCCATAGCTATGTTAGTTTGCCAGAGGGTATGGGTCAAGATCTTCTATGAATTCTATGGCAATTGCCTGGGTCACCACATGTCACCACCATGACCCACGAATTCCCCACCTTCGACGACTGCCGCGGCCAGGCATCTGGGGCATCTGGCTGACCCGAAGCAGCAAAGCGATTCCACGACCTGCAGTACCAATGGTACCAGGCGCACAACGAAAGCTTGTCACTTGTAGTCTTTGATAACGATCACACCGTGTCACACCATCCATGTTTCATCAATAAGTTTGACCACCCAAATCGTGACAAAAAAAGAGCTCAGCACCTATGGGGACCGTCAGAATGGATGAACATCATGAACATCCAGCAAGAAATCAGGAATTTCGGAGTGAAAACAATGTCCTACAGTAGGTATCAGGGTGTTGATCCATACATGTAAAATGTGAGTGTGTCAAGATTTGGGTAGTCCAAATATGAGATACATTGTTTGAGGGTTGTCTACTCTTTCCGTGTGCAACCACTCTTATTGCTGTGCTCTTCCCATCTTGGGTTCCATTGACAATCAACCACCAGCACCACTAGCCAAGCGGCATTGCCACATCCGCAGCCAACTGATGATCTTCAGAAGATGCATTCTTCGGCAAGTCCATGAAAACCTTTGCCAAGCCACAACATCGAAATCCAGAAGCAAAGAATCACCTCTTCCTTGGGTCCTTTCAGTGGTCCTACATGGTCCTACCATCACCATTCTACAATTCTGATGTCGCGCACAGCTTCGACCAGTGCAGTTCCTGCAACCAAGAAGCAAACGGCAAGTCATCCGAGTGTGTCACAACCGGATTGCCACCCTTAGAGTGGGCAAACCTCAAGGAGCGGCTGCGGCAAGAAACGACCATGAAACGGGAAATGATTGAGATCCCAATGTTTGAAAAGCCGGATCCCTGTGGCTTCTTTCAATTTGTGGTTCCTCCATCCTCATTTTGGTGCCGAGCTTATCCTGACCTTTTGTGCTCAAGTTCAAATCCATCTTGGTGCTTCTACATGCATGCAGACATGTTTGATATTCTTTTGGTGGTTCTACATCTTGGTGGTTCTACATCTTTGTGTTTCTACATACATCGTAGTTGGGTCCCACAGTGTTTCGACAAGGTGCAGGTACCCAAAGATTGGTGTTGAAGGCGCCAAAGTGCGTCGGGCGAAGTGGCTGCTGCAAAAGAAGTTCCTCACCATGATCAGTTGGAAAGTCATCTTTTCTCCACGCTATCAAATACCCTCATTCGGCGAATAAATCCAATACTGAAACAGGCTTCCAAATGTTTCCAATGGGTATGTCATACAAGTATTCGGGGGAAGCGATTAGAGAATACGAGCTTGGGCTTGAACAAACTAGAAATTACAGCTGCATCTCAACAGAATATGAAAATCAAGCAACCAATGCATAGATGGATTGAGCAAAAAAGTGGCCAACCAAAACAGAGAGAAACGCCAGCATATATACCTACAAAAAAGGATGGTGTAACAAAAAGTTGAATGCTTCAATCCCATCAATCTGCAGATTCGGCAATTCGGCGGTCTTAAATGTTGACACGTACCATGACACCCATCGTTTGGATTAAAGTGCCAGCAAATCCTGGAACTTGAGTATTCCGTGAGATCAGTGTTTGCTGGGTGTTTGAAAGACACCACCTGGCGCACTCTCTTAGATATCCATAAAACTCAACAATTTGAATTAAAGAAAAAAAGAGCACATACAGCGCAAGGCTGGTTTAATGGAAACTTGCAGAAAACGATGGCTTTTACCACCCCAGAGGTTTCCGGCAGATGTTCCCCTACGCCCAGGATGCAAAATGGTCAAAATGAGACGAGATTGTGGTTCTTAGGTACCCATTGCATCTCAAAGTGAGACCTCCAATCCCGAGAGGTTTCTACAAGGTTCATGGCTGCAGATTGGGGTTGTATCCCAAGTCTATGGCTATGTAAATTGAAAAAGTGATGATATACCAATGGATGGAATTGAGCAGTGTTCAAAATCCCTTTATCATTCCATTATGCTGGTTGGTTTTTTGAGGGATTCCCCAATTGGATTTCAATGTTGATCCCCAATATATTGGGTAGCAATATATTGGGTAGTATCATCCTCTATAATATATGGTTTCAATATATAATCATCAACCAACAGGGGTTTTCCCATGGCAAGATCCAGGCTTTCCCCCCGTGGATTCCAAGCATCTGGTCGGTGACCACTCGCTCAGCAGACCACCAGCCATCACCAAGGCCGGGCACACAGTCGTGAGATTCCTCATAAAGTGGGACGTCAACCATCCCCGAATGGTAGGTTTATGGCATTTAGAGGTTTCTCCCATTTCCCAAACTTGCCATAAATTTTCCATTTATATTTATATTATGTCACCTGTAGTGGTTCCCACACTCCCAATCCTCCTACTCATTGATCAATGGGCCGATGATAACATCATCTGTTGCTCCTATTTGGCCCAAGTACAAGTATGGAAACTGCCGAGCCAAAGAATAAGCTGGCGATTTTGGGAGTTTTGGGGGGACCCCCCAAATTTCAGTCAATTCAGTATGGATCAAAGTTCGCAAGCCCCTAAAAATGGATGATTTCGGGCCCCGGGCCCCGGGCCCATTTGGTGGGACCCCAATGGAACCCCAATGGAACCCCAATGGCTTGCCACATGCGAAATCAGCCACAGCTTCCGAGCTATAGAGCTCCGCTGGCGCTCGGGAAGACTTGTACTGCAGCACAGTGGCAGAAATCATGGGAACTGCACAGGAAATCATCCAAAGTCAAGTGTGTTTCCCCTTCCAACAAACCCTTTCAGAGAGAAAAATAGCAAAATTAAAAAAATCCTGTACAGATAGTCTTTTAGAATTCATGGGAAAATCACCTAGAAATTGGTGATTTCACCACTTTTGCTGACCAAAGGACTGCAAAATCCAAGCTGATCCCATCAACTCTTCGGCCTTGCTTTCGAAGAGCGTCAGGAAGTCGGCTCCGCTCAAGTTGTAGTCCTTCCGGAAAAAACCTGCCCCATCGTCCACGGTGCTGCCAATGACCATTGGGACTTGGTTCACCTGGGGCGTTTGAAAGCATCATGCAACTTCAGGTTGCAAAAAAAACTATATAGATATGTATGTATATGATGTACAGTAACATGTGTTTGCATCAAAGTTGGGTTTGCTAGTTGCTCGGCGAGTTCAACATGCTCACATCTTCAAATCCATCCTAATATTGGTCACGCAAGCCGAAACTGTCCTGAAACGGGCTTGGTTCATGGGTCCAGCTGTCGCTCCAGCCTTCTCTTCTAGCAGCAGGTCCAGTGGGTGGGCTTGCAGCTCCACCCCATCAATGGCTGGAGCCCAAGGGATGAAAGGATCTCCCAACAAACTTTCGTTGCAACACCTGAAGCACAGCGAAGCACAGCGAAGCACAGCGAAGCACAGCGAAGCACAGCGAAGCACATGGCATCGCTTGAGCTGTTGGAAGGGACCAGGGCCAGGGATCTTCAGCAACTTTTGTGGCTGAGAGGTGCATCTTAGATAGTGGCGTGGCTCAAAATCGGGGTGCCAATGGACCCGAAAAATTGTCATTGGAATCATTGTATTCAATCCTCCATTCTTGAGGTGATGATTTTCAGCCCCACATGATGAGCACATGATGAGCTTGGTCCACAGCTTGCCTGCCCTGTGGAATCGCCAGGTACGCTGAGAAAAGTTCCTCTGTAGGAAGTGTCAGGAGACAGTCCGAATCCTGGCACCTTAGTGTCAATGGCTGGAACATATCCACCTTTCTATGGAAAAATCCGCATCTATATAGTGGAAAATCATCTACTATGAATGGATATGAATGGATAGGAATGGTAGACGTTACATCTCTATATTATGTGAGTAGCAAACGGTACTGGCAAATGCACAAGCTGCACGGCATGTCCTGAAATGGACATCCTGAACTGTCCATTCCCTCGAACCTTTACCCAGGCGCTGTGTCTGGTTCATCAGCCGCTGAAACCAAAGTTCTTTGCGCGACATACTCTGGGCTGTCCAACCCGAAAATCCGCCCGACTCCATGAGAGCGCCCGCATAGAGACCAAAGGATTGGGGCATGGACAAATGCACTGAGACCTTGAGGTCTCAGGCATGACGCATGTTGGTGATGGCCCCCAATTCTTGGCCACCAAATAATGGGGAAGGTGCTCATAAATCAAGGGAGCTGGGTACCCAATTTTGAGACCCACATGCTGGAGAGAGGCTCCTTGAGGTGACATGTTAAGAAAGAATGCATGCTGAAAACCCAGGAAATCCGATGTCAACTGATTGAGTCACTAAGTCAGGGGATAAATTGATTGGTTGATTGAAGGATTGGCTGGTTGATTGAATGGTTTATTTGTTAATTGATTCATTGGGTGGTTGACTGAGTGATTGAGTGAGTGAGGAAGTGAGTTAGTCAGCGAGCGGTTGGTTGACTGATTGAGCAATCCTGTTGATTCACTGAGTGATCGAAGGATTGGTTGAGTGGAATAGTAAGTGGTCAACAGGATCTTGCACCAGTCGAACCATTAATTGTGGTCGAGTAAATGAGTGTTCAGTAGCAGCACTTCACTTTTTTTTGGGTATCACAGTCTTTTCCATACTGTCCATTCCAAAGTTCCTTTGATCATCGCAGTAGGTTTCAATATGACAAATGGATTGACCCAGGCCACACTGGCAGCACCAGCCGACTGTCCAAAGATCGTCACCTGCAAGGAGTTCGGATCGGGGAAGACGTCGGATGACTTGGGGTTCATGAGATTCATCCTGCAGTATCATGTTGTGCGCAAGCTTGGTCAAAAACCATGGTGGGCCACGACTTCAAATCTGCATGT
>Ga0126342_10007782_pt1 | contig 19169 bp, 19 predicted proteins | sample Cyp1metagenome_FD_92528 | JGI IMG/M metagenome (GOLD analysis project Ga0126342, IMG submission 92528) | Coral microbial communities from Lord Howe Island, Old Settlement Bay, Australia - Cyphastrea 1 metagenome | ecosystem: Host-associated > Invertebrates > Cnidaria > Coral ... | reverse complement strand
GTGTCCAACATACGGGCTTCCTTTTCTCTCGCCTGAGCAGATAGGTGTCCCTGCGACGCACAAGAGTTGTCCCCTGACAACTGGTGAGATGGTGATTGGCGCTCATGCTGGTGGCTTTAAGATATTTATAGAGACTTAAATGTACAGTAAATCATATAGAGATAGAGAGAGAGAGAGAGAGATACTGCAGAAGAATGCAGCAGGACGAGAGTATCGCCCACCTTCAGCAGGAAACGACAATGGAGAATGTGCAGGGAAACAACAATGGAGAGAGAGGAGTCTGGTATGCTCTCCTGAGAATATACAGGGAAACAACATGTACAGGGAAACAAAGGAAGTGTACGAGAGCATCGCCCACCTTCAGCGGGAAACAACAATGGAGAGAGAGGAGTCTGGTATGCTCCAAGATGGTTAGTTTTAAGCTGGCCGGACTTGGGCAAAACTCAATGCATTCTGATGATTTTTGATGCTTTCCGTAGGATTCCCATGAAAAGATGTCGGACTTTGATGGACTTCAGGGTCTTCCAAGCCTGGGTTGGTCGTATCAGCTTGCCACTTAGGCATTGCTAGATCACTTCCAGTCACGTTTCGACATCGAGCGAGACAGAAGAGGTGTCACAAGCTTCAGGAATGTGACTGGTTGAGAGTTAAGATGTTTGAATGATTTCAGGGAAAGTCTCAATTTAGGCTGTCATACTCCCATGCACTTGACCCTCTGATCAGAGAAGCCACGAGATTGCTACAGTGTTGGCGAGTACTCGCAGGGGATGGTAGGGGCATGGCCAGCATGGCCAGCATGGCCAGCATGGCCAGCATGGCCAGCATGGCCACTGAATTCTGAGGTAATTGAATGATAATTGATGATCGTTGTCATTTTCGCAAATCCATGCAAAACCTCTTGGTTTCCACAGGGAAGGATGTTTATATATTTGCCCACGATTCTGCATTGTCGCGGTGTCGCTTTTCGATCCATATGCAGCTGAGGTGAAACTGTTCCGTGAAGCCTTGGAAGTCGAGGTGAAAGAGAGGATTTTTTCTCCGAAACTGGGTAGCTGTCACATGCTGTGACATGCTGTGACAGAACAGATCAAACTGTAACAGGTTTGTGAGTCCAAAAGGGTCGGTTTGGTCAGGATCAGCTCTTTTTCCGTTTATTTTGTCATATTTTGTCAAAACAGTTTTGGTTTCAACAGGTCGGATGCAGAAAGTCATACCAAGGACCGAATATCTTCTGACACAGGGGCAAGAATGCAGACAAGCAGTCTTGCTTTGCAAGGGCACGGTGAATATTGTGGCCAATGGCGTGCAGGCCTATATGAGTTGGTTCAATCTTTGGAGGACATGACCATGTATGATCTTTATTTGTTAAAAGATGCATGCTGATCCTTGCAAACATCCAAACATTAACATAGGTGAATAGAGGTTCCATCAAATGGAGGAGGGAGAGAGGGTCAGAAAATATGATTTTGAGCACACGTAGCTGCACATCTCTCATTCCAATAAAAACAGATAGTTGCAAAGATGCACATAGATCAATCCACGATTGCCATTCTCTTTATGTTGATTCGACCACATTTACAGGGACATACAGGAACTCGGGGAAGTTGGAGTTCCCCTGTGCCCGATACGCACCGTCGCTCAGGTGGGGTTAATCGAAGTGAAAGAGATGCCAGATGCCTTGCTCTTTGGAGAGTTCACCTTGTTGCTCAAAAGCACAGACAGAAACCATCAATCTTTTTCTCGGGTAAACATGGGTAAATGATGGCAAATGGTCATCAATTTTTCTGCTAGACTCTTCAAGCTTCGCATGGACCAGAAACACTACCCTTGCTGAGAAAAGATGATTTTACCCATGACTTCACATGAGCTGCTCGCATGATTTCCGCAGATGTTGAGCATCTTCTGAATCCAGCGAGTGATTTTCTTACTCGTGCAGAACGTAGGGAATGGGGGAATGATCCAATCCGTAACGATTTTCATAATCATCCCATTCCCCCATTCCCGGCCCTAATTAGCCATTCATAATCATCCATAATTAACCATCCATAATTCATCCACAATTCATCCATAATTCATCCACAATCATCCCATCATAACCATCAATAGCCATTAATATTGGAAAGGTTCGCCCAGGTTTTTTGCCCACCAACCACCAATCTTCACCTCCAAGTGACCCGCACCTCCCAGAATCAGCGCAGCTTTTGGTTTTGAAGCTGAGAAAACAGGCTTGGAATGCATGCTATGGATCAGTTATGTCTGGATACTTGATGATACTTGTAAATATAACCATGAATAACTACTAGTAGTCATCCCATTCCACCAGTAAGTTTTTTGGGTGGCTTTAATGTTGGGCCTTTGGCCCTTCCCCAGAGCCTCCATCGTTGCGAAGACCAACTGCCTGGTCCAGATCATCGATGCCTCCGCGCTGTCCAGGCCACCGGCCCCATGGTTGGATGGATGGTTGGATGGATGTCCAAGGGGATGATGATGACCCCATGGTGTGATAATGAGTGTTGATATGTGTTGATGTAATTGTACTAATATTTTTTGTGGCCGGACATGACAGTCATGTACATTTGATTGTGGATCATTTTGTTCGTGGGCCTGGTCACCATTTCCTTTGCAAAGTGGAAAGCAAATATTGTGTAACCCACCAAAGCAGTTTGATTGAGTACAAGCGTGTTTGCCCTGGTGGCCCTGGTGAAAAAGAATTTGAAGCCAAAAATTCATCCCACTTTTATGTCAGAACAGCCCCTGTGCTCAGGTGTTTGGACAAGTACCCAGAGGAGTCCTTCATCTTTCGGGAGCTCATTGAAGCACGCTTGAACAAAATCTATGAACAAGAAGAGGCACCATTTTTCCTACCGTAAACCGTTCGTTTGGTCACTGAACAGGCTTGTACGCAGTCAGATGTAGTTGAGCTTAAATTTTCAATGCGGTCTCAACTTCCTTTCATTAGACCCTCTCTATATTGTGACTCCGCTCCATGATTCTCAACGGCTGCATTTCATGCGGTTAGGCCTGGTACCAGAGCCCAGGGGGGCCCTTGGTTTTCGCTTAATCGTACACACTCAATAAAACCAGACACGCCGCTCGGGATACCATGCGAGGAGGTGTTTGTATGTGTTTGTTGGTAAGGTGCGAGGTCATTGCGAGGTCAGAAAAACCCACCCTGTTGGGGTAGTTGACCCATGTTGACCCATATCACTTAGTTTTTTACTTATTGAGGATCCCATGTTTCAAAAAGACGCAGAACTACTGGCAGTGGACATTGGAAGGTCGCTCGGCAGATTGCAGAAAAGGAAGCCGCTGAAGCTGCTGGGGCACATGAAGCACCGGTGCTGCGATCACCCTCGCGGCATAAGAAGCGAACCATCCCCCACGGCATTGCTGAGGTCAAGGGCTGCTCAATGGCAAAAACTGGCAAAATCTGGCAATGGTTTTACCATGTTTTGCCAATTTGACATTGTTTTTTTAAATAAATGCATGGTGTATTTTTCTGAGTTTGTCCAAATTTCCGGGAGTTGAATGGTGGGAATCTACTGCACAGGACCATGCCCCTCAAAATAGTCCCCCAAGAGAGGAGTCGCAGGACGCTGCTGGTCCGTGGTGGTTTGCAACTTTGACTGAGGCCCATGTTGTAGCTGAGAGGAACAGGACTACTGTAGCTACCAGATATCTAGCTGCATCGCATCACGTCTCAACTTCTGCATTCAACCTGCTCAGGCTTCAACTTCTCCTCAAAGTGCATCAAAGAACTTGAATCCTATTTGCACAAAAGGCCGGCATTGGTTGTTCTTGAGACTCATTGGGCTGATCCTCATGTAACAAGTTTGCAGTTAGCCGTCAGAATGAGAGCCCTGACAACCCCAAAATCAAACAGTTCCAGATTGTGTTCCCATATTTGCCCATCCTTTTGAATGCTTTTCCTGCCATTTTGAGACATTTTTGATATGTGGCCACGAGGCTCTTCATCCCACAGCAGATCATTACTCACCAAGGCACTGACCTTCAGGACGGGACTAGGCAAGGGGCGGTCCTGGTGACAGTTGTGGGTTTGTTCCTTGGCCCATAAAGTACATTCAAAATTCATTCAAATACATCAACATAATTTGAAGTACCAGAAACCGATGGTGAGAGAGAGAGAGAGAGAAATGTGGAACAAGACCTTTGGATATGATTGAAGATAGGAACAGATGGTAATTTGACGTAACTTGTGTGCAATCTGGCTGCCATGGCTGCAGGACGTTTACATCCTGCAGCAAGGCAGCTGTGAAGCACTAATCTTTGGATGCTTGGCCCATCTTGTCCCTGAAAGTCACACTGGTGTCACCGGCTGTTTTCCTGGCCACCAGGGTCGGGTTTGATCCATTTTATTCGCAGACACCTTCTGTCTTCCTAACGGCATTCAATCACGATGAGGCTTGCACATCCTTGACTTGTAATGATTCGTACAAAGTTAGACCGGTTCAAGGTGATGGGTCATGCGTTTGGTATGATCATGATTCATGATGTATACTGATGTGTACGAGCCGTCCATTCTGTTGCTTGCACAGGCAGCGTTACCAACAGTCTGCAATGACTTTGTTTGCCGTACATCATAGTTGGCACTCGCTGAAACTTTTGTAAGGGGTCATCATAAATCTGAATTTTGGAGCGCAGCCTAGAAAGCTTCATTGTGTTTTCATTCCTGGTCCTGTCTGTAGCATATCAACGCATTTCAACCATGGCATCCCGCTACAAGATCTACAAGAGCCAAGGAGTGGTCTTTGAAACCTTCACTGGTTCTTGCGTCATCGGTGGGTTACCATCAGTTTTGACCAAGAAGGTCTTCACCACTGTCGTAGCGAAGTCCACTTGCTTCGTTGTGCTTTGGCCCGGTGTGAAAGTGGCACATGGGATACGCATGGCATGGCATTATCACTTGACCAAGCCTTGTCAAGTAAGACTTTCTGTGTGCATTCTTATGATTCCGTCGTGTCCTGCTTTTGACCTATCTTCTTTCTTTACATGGATGTCGAGCTAGATGACTTTACTTGACACTTCATTGCTCCATGACAATTTCGGTCAACCCATCGATTCATGATGGACAGGGCTTTTCATCTTGACCCACTCATGCACACTCATGCTGGGTCATGCTTACCTAGGTGCATTCCACACACGCACATATGGTGCTATAGCGAAGAGAATAGTTACCATATGTTACCATACTTGTACTGCATTCGGTTTTGCCCATCATCTTGTATTTGCGAATAGGCATGGACAGCTTTGACAGGGGATTTGTAGGTGCTGGGAGTTGCAGGGCGGCAACCACTGAACGGCCTAGGTGAAAATCTCACAGCGCCACTTTACTGCTGTGTTCGAGAAACACCAAGACGATCGGAAGAAGCTCTTTGCAGCTGCTCAACGCGCCTTCAGCAAGATGTGTCCCTTGGCTGGAAGCGGCGCCTTCTTTGTGGCCGCCCCCTCCCAGGATCTGCTGAAATCCACTGCCCTGTGCCACTCTGCCACTCAGGTGACGAGTTTCAACAAAACACTTGGATAGCAAAGTCCCTGCAGAAACAGCTGGCGGTCATGCCCTGTTTGCACGGTTCAACTGATGGTTTCTTTGTTTCCTTGGCAAAAGCAGTTGAGCCCAGACTTCTCATTGCTGGGCAAGAGATTTTCCTCTCAAGCAACAAGGACAGGATCATTCGGGGTCCAACAGTCCAATTGATATGGATGAGTGGATCCTTGAATGTATGTACAATATTTTACAATATTGTACAATATGTATATATCAATGTCTTAACACCCATGACTACTGTATGGCTTTGACATGCTTTGACTGGTTTGAGTTCCAGTTGATCCAAGAGGGATCTAAAGGATCAGTGTTCGGATGGGATATGGTGGGATACCGAGCTCTACGGCCTCCGAGCGGTCAGGAAGAGGGTGCAGATCTTTATTTCGTCTTCGAAGGGCATTTCCATTGCTTGCAGAAGGGTGCGGTGGTGGGGACCATTTCTCCTGGCATGTTGTTTGGAATCCTGGAAGTCTTTGGCATTAGCGACCTCTCCGAAGACATGAGGATCAGGTCACTCAGTCAGAGTTGTGCAGTTTCATGATGTTTCATGAATAGCCCTTCAATACTCCAAAATGAGACCAGTTAGATGATTTCTGGCAACTACCGAAGTTGTGTTTTTTGTTTGCCTTTTTTTTTGTCGCCAGTCTGTTCTAAATAGACGTTCTTTGTTGGATAATTACCCATTTCTCTACTCTGATTTGCTTTGTCCATCTTTAATCTATCCCTAGTCATCTCTAGTCCATCTCTAACCTATCATTATTCTCAATTGTTCTCCATCTTGTAAGGTCTATCTTGTCCATATGCACCCACTTTATGTGTCCTTTTTTTCCCTCTGACCAAGCCATATCGACACCTCCAATTCATGGCATCCCCTGGAGGTCAGATGAGATTTGCAAAGTGGGCGTCCTGACCAGGGCCAAGCTCTGCGCCCTGCTCCACGATTTCCCAGAAGAGCGGGGGAAGTTCGAAGAACTGGTCCACAATTTGATGGAAGATAGTGTGAATCATCACCTTGCTGCTTGTTTGAATGCTACATATATATATATACTGTATATATAATCTCTCTCTCTCTCTCTATTATACATATATATATATATATAGTTTTTCCGGTTTTTTATTCGATGCCAGTGATGACCCATCCTGACAAGAAACCCTTCATTTCTGAATATTTCAACATCCCCGCCCCGCTGGCAGGTGGGTTTGCCATTCTTCTCGGGCTTGAACAACCAGCAAATCCTCACCATTTGCCATCTTTTGGATCGGCGATTTCTACTTCCGGATGTGACTGTTGTGAGGGAAGGTGATGGTGGAGATTTCATGGTGGTCCTGAACTGTGGCAAGGCCAAGAGATAGCATGTTCTATGGCTATGGAGCGCGTGTAAATGGTTGTAAAGGATGTAAATGGATGGCGTGTGTTGCACAATTCTGGGACGAATTTTCGATTTTTGGTCGATTTCAGGTCCAATTCTCCTGTCCCGTGAGGCGGAGATCATCTTCAAGAGCATGGCAATAGGCACCCTCTCACCCGGAAAAGCATTCGGTGCTGCTCAGATGATGAACATCCACTCACGATACCACGCCACCTTAAAGACGAAGAGCACCTGCCACATACTGTTGATCTACTGGCACATGATGAGCGGCTTAATCATTTCAGCTGCTGACTTGGCGTGGGTAGAAGCGATGAAACAGCAAGCCAAAAAGATTCATGACGCTAGGTGGATTTGATGAGGGTGATGGATATATGAATTTGGGCAAAGCTCCGTCATGGCTTGGTTAAACAAAATGCTGTTCTTGGGTTTCATTTTGGAAGTGCATCAGCTTCACTCGACCTGCGCCCAACCTTGATGGGCAAAGGAGTCTGCATGGGTATGAATATGGTTGATGCAGAGCACGCCAAGCAGTTTCTTTTGGCCAATGCTGGACAATATTCTTGCAGATGTTTGGTTGCGGAATTGCCCCATATTTTTTCACATCTCACTTTCTGGTCTCAGCTTTGGATCGTTGATTTTTTTGACCAGGACGGCGCATGATAGTTATTGATAGTTGCATGTTTTGGGACAACTTTTCTTCAAGCTTTGACTGAGGAAAAGGAAGTCAACAACTTTTCTGCGAAGTTGCAGCGGCTGAGCAAGACCAATCGATCCACGCAAATCTTGGTGGAGAACATGGAGCCTTATCTCAAGATATCTCAAGATATCTCAAGATATCTCAAGATACCCAAACCATCTCAAACCCGTCATTTCAATTACAGTCACTATACAGTCACTCAACGGCACCATAGGTCACTGTAGGCTTTGTGATCTTTATGCTGCCGTCAAGTGCTAAATCCTATCGGTGGTTGGTCTCCTGTCCGGGACGGGCAGGAACTGTACAGCAATATCCGTGCCCTCTGAAGGTCTGAACAGAAATCATCTGGCAGTCGTATGGGTAGTAGTATTTCCTTGTATTTCCATATTTTCCATGGTTTGCATGAATTATTTGGTCATCTTTGATCCGCCATCCATTCATTGCCACTCCCTGGTGACTCCCTGGGCCTCCGTAGCCGAGGACTTTGCCTCCAGCCCTTGGACCTTGAAAGAGATCTTCCAGGAATGGCACGTCATGGCTTGTGAGGCGAGGTCATCAGTTAACGGTACTACTGGCACTAAGAATTAAAAACCGTGTGCCATTATTGACCCCCAATCACTCCCTGTGAATGGGGCTTATTGATGCTATTTGATGCTTATTGAATATTATGATTTATGAAGTCCCTGGGAGGGTTCCCATGGGTCTCCTGAGTCACTGAGCACCAGTTGCAGGGTCGAGTCTATCGCAGCTCTATGATGTCCCGCCACCTGGGGAGCCGTCCGAAGACCAAGACCCAACATTTGGGCATCGTTGGGAAGGATGATAGCTTCAAGGTGACAAATGGATGCTCAGTCAATGTTCCAGCTGGAAATCCCACCAGGTTGCCAACCATTTTTCAGGATTTGTGAAAAAAAGTGGCATTTGGTTGTGGAAAGTGTTTATGTTTCAAGGCTTCTTCTTTGCGTAAAAGGTTGCACCAGACTCACCAGATGTGGTTCATGCATACCTCTGACTGGCCCCCTGAATAAGCTACAAAGTGCACCCGATTCTTCATGCTAAACGTTGGTAGTATTGCCAGGAGTCCATAGTGGACACAGACTTAGCAGCTTGAAATGTTTTGAATTATTTTGAGAAAATGTTTTTATATATAAAGTTATACAAGCAGTTTGAGTTATATCATAAGTTATGTCCGCAGACATTCAATGATACTCAAACTATCTCAAAATGCATGTAAGCTTCCCTTCAGTCAATCTGAGTATAGGCACTTCAGCTCTGGCTTGGTTTCACGGTGTTCCCATGATATCACAATGAGAAGCGCTTGTTTGAAGTTCTGATGGAAGCCCTTGGAACTATACGGAACTATGGAGTCTTTAAAGTGTGAACAAACTTCGAAGTTTCATGAGATCCTTGCTCCAGACTTGTTCCTTAGGATTCCTTAGGGTCTTCAAACAGCCCACTCAAATCCACTTATACTAGTATAAATCCAGTTGGCAGATCATAAGCCTATCATTTGAGGAACTTGGACAGCAGCTGTGCCAAAGATGGTGTTGAAACCTTTGCGCTTCCGCCGTGACATGAACTGGATCGACCTGAAGGGTGGTCGCCAAAGTCGCAGTGGCTCGAAAGCGCAGCATCGACTCGGGAATCCACGGCGCTGCCGTTTGGACATATGGAAAGGAGCCCGGGTTGTCTTATGATGTCCTATGTATGAGTATGTATGAGATTCCAAGTCAACTGTGGCAGATACAGAAGATATGAGCAGAGTCGCAACCTGTCCGAACCATCCTATGCATTTTGTCACACGATTGGAGCAGGATGGATTTGTGATTTGTGGTTGTTTGCAAAGGTAAGATTTGCGTTATAAGTTATAAGCCTCTTCGGCCGATTCTTAGCGTGAAATTTAAACACAATGAACCATGCAACCTCAGAGACTTTTTGGTTTAACCGATTCGTTTCGTATTGATTGTTGTCTTTTGTTGATTTTGTTGTGTTGTGTGACATTCATATTCCCTTCTGCTTGAAAGAGGGGAAGGCCATCACTCGAAGAACTGTGTCTCCAAACATCAACGCATAAAGAAACAAAGGTCTGCAGAATAGCGTGCGAATCAATATAAATCAATGCAACGCAGGAGCGTCTTGCTCCAAAGTCCAAAGCAAACAGCTGGCAGTTCCAAGAGATCTTGTTGGCTCAACAAGTCTGCGAGAGGGGAAGCAAACTGTTTGTGACACGCTGTTCAAAAGAGCCATTTCAAATCATTTCAGTCTAGTAGTAGGATAGATTGTCTCAATTGACCTTAAATTCATTTAAATCATATACTAGTATCTATAAACTGTTCTATTTATGCTATTAATATTGTCGAATATATTCTAACTATTTCTAACCTGCCCCGAGTCATCATGCTCGCATTTTGTTCGGCGCTGCAGGACTGGAAGAGCCTGAGTGGCTCCAGGACGTGCGCGGCGATGTTCGAGAAGTGGCGAAGCTGACCATTGGCGAGAGTGAAAAGAGTGAAACACTCTGAAATCTGTAGAAACTTTGCATTGGAAACAATGCACTTAAACCATGGAAACTGTATGGAAACATGTAGAACATACTCGAAAAATCTTGAAATGACATACCAATGATGATTGGATATGATAGATGTCCAAAGAAGAAGTGGATCAGCTAAACGTATCCGTCTACTAGGGTTTTGTCTGCACATTTTTTTTCCCCCCCTTGGAGGCAGTAAGTTTGCCCAGAACAGATGGCTCGTGTCAAAGGCACCAACGCCACAGGCAACACCTTCTTTAGTGCAGGTCTTTTGTCAAAATCCAAACGGAAAATCAAAACAATCAGCTGCAGCTTCAGTGAAACCCTCACGACGGCAGCAAGAGTTGCATGTGCTTTTTTTTTTTTTGTCTTGGGTGTTCACATGTGTTCACGGTGTTCACGCAATGTGTCTGGGTAGTCTCAAGAGATCCCAGGAGCTTTGGGCCAATGGACCCCCAGTGGACCCGAAGTTTGTGCATAGCGCGACGATGCACTGCCAAAATGGCAGCGCTGGAGTGCCAAGCGGATGCGAAAAGTTGTCAAAATCGTCACATGGTGCTGGTTAAGGGGGTTAAGGGCAGACGTTGCCCCAGAGCCGAAGGTCAGCTGGATTCAGCCTCAGAAGTGATTCCATAGAGGGTACATGACACGGAAGCCCGCGCGGTTGTGTATCATGCAAGGGTAAAGAGAGATGAAGAAACTTGTTGTGCAACTGTAGTTCACTTATAATCATGCTGAAGAGCCGTCGTCGTGTGACTCTGCAATGAAAGGGCGCACAATTATACAAAATGTCATTCATTTGTTTGAATAGATCCTGAGTCTTTCCTCCAGACGGTCTCATGTCAGGCTCTTCTTCCTCCTCTATTGGTATCTTCGGCTGAAACGGGGCTGGCGCAGTTGCAGCAGTTGCGCAAAGATGCGCTGCGCTACTGGTGTCAGGTGGGGGAGTTATTCATCCTATGGAATCCAACGCCTTCCTATCCCAGGGTTGGCACTTCAGTTCTCCAGCGATGCTGGGAGGTTTCTTAGGCGATCTTAGGCGTAAAAACATGGAAAAGCTGTGTTACCTCAGAGCAAGCTCCTGGGGGTCAGCGCTGCGTGTTGCATAGTTGGATCGGGGAGTTTTAACTTGCGGTACAGCATGCAGCAAAGCCACTGGCCAGGCCCAAGAAATGGAGACATAGATGACTCGCTGTATTATGCTGTCTCCCCTAAACTTCTAAACCTGAAAATATCGTAAATTGATATCAATTGGTCAGCCGTTGGTTCCAAATTGGACTGTGAAATCAGCTTGCGAATGCTTGTAGTATCTTGAAGTTTTCATTGCGGAGATTTTAGGGTCTCCGACGGTTTCCAATGGTTTCCAGTTTCCAGCTGACGTGCCAGGTGAGCACCTCCACGCGGAAAGAAAACAGTGGTGAGGTGATGTGAGATGTTGGTTGGAGAACTGAACGGAAAATCTGGTAAGATGATGTGAGAATATTTGAGATTTTTCTTCCCAGCCTATTCTATGCATCCATAAAGTTCCCTGTGTTGCACCCATGTTAGATCATCATTTCCTGAATTTGCCAATTTGCCTGATGCTGTTGCGAGTCAGGAGCTGCTTGCCACGTACAGTGTTCACCACTTGCGGTGTGAGACGCCCTGTGGCCCATACTGGCAGCAACAGAAAATCTATGAAAATCTCACGGAAAGGGGGCCAACACTGCTCATCACCGCAGCACAGACTCGCTCCGCGAAGAATGTAGGTGCTCCAGAGCAGCCAAACAAACGGAACGTCCTGCACAACCCTCTGGGCCCCACAGCAGCACCATGTCTGCAGGGTTGAAATACAAACCGAACATTCAATCCACATTCCAGAAGCGTCAGCAATGTTGCCACGGCGCCATTGCCGTCGCCTACTGGAAAGGTGTGCGCGATTTGTGGCGACAAAGCCCGGTGGGAAGAGATAAATAACAGCACACTTACTTTTAATTTGGTCATGCTGGTGGTCTGTGAGTGATGGAAGCTGCTGAATTTGCAAGGCCCAATGTCCTGCATTCTTTCCATCATTGCCAGAGAAGCAGCGCTTAAAATTCATTCCTCAACAAATTCAACAAAGGCCATGATCACACGGCGAATCCCCTGCCATTAGACTCAGTAGATTAGATACCATCAGATCCATAAAATTATCCAAAATGTCCACATTTGAGCATGGCATAGCATTGCAATGACGCCCTGACGTGCCAGGACCTACAGCTTTGCCGCAGTTTGTGGCGCTGGTGTGGCCGGTTGTGGCCTTGGGCTACTGCTGTCCCGGCTGGATGGACAGCTGCGTGAGCGGCAACTACCTGGCGCTGGATTTCGAGTGTGCTGCGAAGAGCCTTGGACATCCTGAGGGTATCAGATATGGCCAGTGGATGCCAGCTCTTTTGACCCAGCTTGATGTTGATCATGCTTTTAGATGCTTTTAGTAGCAGAAGAGTAAGGGGGTTTATGTAATATATGTAATAAGGATCGAGATGTAAGAAATCTATAGGAATCTCCCAGTTCACAGCCCATGGTAAGATTTCCTGAGCGTTTTGTCAGATGCGTCAGGATGCGGTGACGCCAGCCCAGCGAGCACTGGCGGAAAAGTTGAGGTCCGTTGTGCCTTGATTGAATTCAGAGTTCCGAGAGTTCCGTGTGGGTGATATTATCGTGGATGGCATGCTATGCCATGCCAATGACAATATCTCCGTCTTCTTGCTAGCATTGTATGCAATACAGGGCTAATTTGTGCAAACGTTTTCTTTCATATACCATCTGGTAATGCAGCATGTTCAATGGTTTTCGACGGGACACATTTTCGTCGTCATCATTATCATGGCAATTATATGGCAATGATAAATTATGCTCATTGCGCTCACCATTCTCGATATTATTCTCAGTCTGGTTCGAACCGTTCAAACGCGTTCTTGAAATGTGTGTGTGTGTGTGAAACATCTCAATAGATGTAAAACTTGTACCTTTATTTTTTTTTCAGGGGGAGTCGCTTGGAGTCACCGCTTAACGAAGACACTCCAAGTTTGCTGTGATATGCAATCTGGACGCAGATTGCACGTACCTGCACTCGTTATAGCATCCGGCTAAGCTCAGAACCGGCAAGACGATTTGTTTTTCCACTTCATTTCTGCACTGTTGGCGCAATCTGAATTTCAACGAGGATCGCACCAGGATACTTTTGATGTTAAGCTTATGGACGGATGAGGGTGACAGTTTTGGACTTCATTTTTCATCGTTGGCGCAACTCAAGACTGTGGTTTTGGAGCTTCATGTCTATTCTTTTTATTTCCTCTTGGATACGACGATCATGGCCTTCCACTTCTGGAGTTTCCAGCTCTTTTTCCTGACAAGTGTACTTGTACTGATTTGTTTTTGCACGCCCGATGCATTCCACATCACAATTCGATAAGACAGTTCTGAGCAAGTGTGTGATTGCGTGTCTGTGTGTGTTCCTGCAGGTGGGCCAGAAGTTTGTGACGGAGAATGTCACGGACTCCCGGATTTGATGTGCAAAGTGAATCATATGTGAATCATCATGTACTACCCTACCCTACCCCATTTGCCCCCCAAATGAGATTATGATAGATTATGTAATTAACATTATACAATTTAAATTGCAGGAGTTGAGATTTGCTGAGACGCGAAGGGTATTGCACTGTGCATCCGATGTGCATCCGATCCGATGTGCATCCCTGCAGGAGATCGGCACCATGACTGGCAAAGGCCATGCCATGGTGGTGGTGCGTCCAGGAAGCCTACGGGAAACGACTCAGGTCCTCGAGGCGTGTCTGGAAGCTGGAGTTGCGATCGTCCCCCAAGGCCGGGAAAAGGAAGGCTACCATGGGCATCCATGAGCCATGGTCCATTTTTATCCATTTTTCCCACCAGGAGCAAGAGAAAAGGTAGCTAGTTAGTATGGTCAGGATTTGAATGCTTGGAATTGTTTCAGATCAGAAGATGCACTTGGACAATATGCCCATCTAGCGATCCCTGATGATGGCATCTCTGAAATAGTTTGATCATATTTATTGACCTTTTCATCTACATAGTTACATAATTACATATTGAACAACCATCAAGCACCAGTTGGCAGAACGTCTTTGGCATTCGGCGTTCCAGGTGCCAAAACCGGTCTGACTGGTGGCTCGGTGCCGCGGAGCTGTGATCGGCCCATGGTGGTAATCAGCACTCAGCGGCTGCAGAAGATCCTGCCCATCAAAGACGCCGGCGATGCCAAGCAGGTTCTGTGCTTTGCCGGTGCGGGCATTTTCAGTGTGCAAGAAACGTTGAACCTTGGAGCGGGGCCCGGGGCTATACTATATTCATATGATTCATGACCCCCTTCAATGAATCACATCAGATGCATTGTTTTGCGGCTAAGAATCACCAAGAATCATATAATGTAATTATATTAGTATATATTAGTTATGTTATATTATATTATATTATAATATATTATATTATAATATATTATATTATAATATATTATATTATAATATATTATACTATATTATAATATATTATATTATATTATATTATATGATATGATATTATATTATATGTATGATTTTTTATATTATATTAAACTATAATAAATAATATTATTTAATTTCATATCATATCATATTATATTATGTTATGTTATATTATTAAATTTGTATATCATAAACTGCTTTGAAATTAACAATTGGGCTAATTCAGCATCACATCTTCAAATCCTTTCAAATCATACAGTGCACAGAAATGAGATCACGATGCGGGCAGTGTGGTGGGGCAAATCGATCAGAATCATGATTTGTACATGAGACCTAGTGACTAATGGCCTTCGCTCCATGCTGTGGGCAGCTTGTGGGTGTAGTGGGCAAATAATCACTGCCATCACGTGCAGTTTTTCAAAGTGTTTCAAAGCGGAAGGAACACCCCACAAGAGGCGAAATCTCTGAGTACTTACATACAGGCCATGTGATTAATAAGCACAGCAATCGGGTCTGGTTTCAACGGATCTATGATTTCTTATTTATTCAACATTATTCAACTGTCGACCATGAAAAGCTTCAGTCTTGAGTTCACCGCGGCATCTCAGTGCTTCCTCACCATTGGCTTTTGGAGTTTTTCTAGATCTTTCCTTCAACTCAGACGGATGAAAAGAAAACCGGTTTGAGCATGTTTGAGCATCGCATCACAACCAGTGAGATTAAAGCACCACAGGAAATCCTACAACCGGGACTCCCACAGCGTGCTGGGATCCATATTTTTGAACCCATCTGTGGCTGCTGGAGTGGCCTTTGGCAGTGGTGGCACGCAGATCCATAAAGGCCCAGCATTCACCAACCGGGCGCTCTACTGTCGAGTCAACGCACAAGGAAAGATGGAACTGGCAACTTGTCTATATGGCTATGGATCAATACCTATAGATACAGTTTATTAGGGGATGAACATCCATTTACCAGCTATTTTGATGTTCACCAGGGGTACAAGGTTTTGACACACTGCCATATAATTGTAGCGTCTTGTAGCGTCTTGTAGCGTCTTGTAGCGTCTTGTAGCACGTAGCCCATGAGCACCTTTCAAGGTTCAGCTTTTGGGGGGCCATGTTTCAAGCCTCCATGTTTTGCAATCGACAATCCTAGGGCAAGTCCGTAAATTCAGACATAAATGGAACCGGACTGGTCTTCGATTTGTTATAATCGATAATTTCGAAGAAGGATTTGCACGTCGTGAGCTCAGTGGGAGGCTTATTAGTCACCTGTAAGGACAATCAGCCAGATGGAAAAAAGGATAAAAAAGGTAGATGCTGATTTTCATATCACCAGCTGCTTATAGCTGCTTCGCATTCTGGAGAGCCGAGGTGAACACCTTGGGGCTTAGCCTTCAAGGCGATGTGCTTAGCTTCTTGGTGGCTTGGTCCAAAAAGAATATTCTGACCTCTTTCAGGGAACCAAGTTGATTTAAAAGAAGAGCAAAACATCATAGGCTTGTTTGTGCTGACGCCGCCTCTAACGAGCCCAGGCGGTTTGCTAATTTTTGCAACGTTGTCTTCTTATATGTCATATTTTGAATATTATTCTATTTGTGGTTGTTTTTGTCGCCTCTTCTTTTGGCGGGTGCTTTAAACTTTAAACTTCGTCAAACTTCTGCTTTCCACGCTGTTGATGCTATGCCTCAACTCTTTTGTCTTGGAATTATCTAACACGCTGTTGATGCTACGCCTGAAACTTCTCTTTTGTAAGTTTCCACACGTTTTGGACTGTCCTTTTCCAACATCTTTTTATATTTTTGCCAGCGGAGGGAAAACAGTCCTAGCAATGTTGACGTGTTTGGATATGCGGCATGTTTGCACATGGGGGGGTGGGGGGGGGAAGGTAATAACCTTCCATAATCTTGCGTAACACCGAGCACGCGTTGCATGCGTCGCCCTCAACAGTGGGGTGGGGGGGGAGGTAATATGCGCCAACACATTCCTGTAACATCTAACACGCTTTTGGTGCTACGCTCTGAACACTTTCATGTAACATCTAACATGCTCTAGGTGCTACGCTCTGAACACTTTCATGTAAATATCGAACACGCTCTTGGTGCTACGCTCTGAACACTTTCATGTGACATCGGACACGCTGTGAACACTTTCATGCAACGTCCAACACGCTCTTGGTGCTACGCCCTGAACACTTTCAATGTAACTTCTAAAAAACGCTGTGAACACTTGCGTGTTACACTTTCATGTAACATCCAACACGTTCTTGGTGCTACGCTCTGAACTTTTTCATGTAACATCTAACAGGCTGTGAACAGTTTAATGTTACATGTAACACGGTTTGAACACTTGGATGTAATGCTCTTGTGTATCATATATCTCTATAATATAAACATATACTATTATACACATTAGTGTTGTTTTACCTTTTTGAAGTATTTCCTATATATCAGTGTATCTTTTAAAGGATTATGATCAGTTGAAACAGCTTGGCACTTGGCAAAGACTTGCAAGTGAAAAACAACAAACACACAGTTTTTTTTAACCGTATGGGAACCGAAAAAACTCATTTCCACCAATCTAAAATCATCAAAACGATTGCGAAGTCATGCAACTACCAATCGAATTGCAAGTCTATACAAAATGCTCATGACACGAAACCTTGGAAGGGTTGTGAAAACAGAGACTTGGCAGCAGAAAAAAGGGTGAAAATCAGCGGGGTCATTGCGGGCGGCGTAACCTTGTTTGTGGGATCACTTGAAAGCTAGCTGTTTCCCCGTTTGCTTGTGGCCGAGTTCACAAGGTTGGTTCAAATTTCATAGGGCTGCAGGGAATAGCTTCTTAATATTTTTTTAATGTCATTAATGTCAATTGGGCGCTTGTCATGGGAGATCCCCTGAAAAGAATTGAACGATATTGACACCATCGGCCTTGGAGGATGGCGCAGAGGAATTGTCGCTTAAAGACATGGACAGCAAGTCCTCCAAAGCCGCGTCATGGCCCAAGTACCCGGAGCATCTTACCAAGTTGGACGGCAACCTGTCTCGTTACAATGCTGATCTTGCAGGTGAAGATTGCCACTGGGCAGATTTACGCTGGAAGTATTGGCTGGTGCGAAACTGATCGAACATATCAGTGTAGTACAGCGTAGTGAGCTATAGCTGCAGTATAGCGGGTTGTACCTATACAACACATTCTGCCGCTGTTTCTGGTCAAAAAACAGTTCAGAGAGAATCCAGCCTTCATATGATTTGCGCCTGTAATGCTAGGGCCGGTAGCAAGATTCGTCGAGGTTCTAGGGATTCGTGCCACCTCAGGCCATCACTTAGAGCCAGAGGTCCCACACACCTGCACTGTTTTGCATGACATTTCATCTCACTAAGACATTTGGGTGTTTTTGATTGTCCCGGTTGTGCATACTTTTTCCTTACTTTTTGCAGCTCGGCACAGCTGTTTGCAGCATTCAGGTAATCGCTCTGAAGGGAAGGTCTTCATCCTGGTATCTCGACTTTTGGCATGAGGTTTGGCTTGCGCCTCCCAAAAAGTTGATGTTCAAGTTGTTCAAGGAACCAGCTGTTGAAGTTCGGCCCTGCCAGATATATAACGGACCCCAAGTAATGTGCGATGTTGCCACAAGCCGCAGTGAGCCAGCCCAAAATTTTTGCCCACCAGCTCAAGCTGTCACAAACGCTCTGACCAAGGCTACCATACATGACACATTTCCAATGCCTCAAAAGAGCAAGATGGTTTGGGTGTCCTGCAAAGATTTTGCAACTGCCAACCTTGTGAAGCGCAAAGTGGCGCTGCTTGGTTGCAGAATGCAGCCAGGGATAGCCAGAGTGATGCTAGGTGAGTGGGCAAGGAGGGTTCACTCGTATCCAAAACCAAAATACACCAATTCACCAACATATCCAGTCTGAAAGACTTTCGCTGTACCTCGCTTTACCGTGCTTTACTCCCTTTGAGGTTCACAAGCAGCCCCAACATCACCCAACCAAGCTTTCAACACATCGAGGTTGGCCTCACCTAAGTACCTGCCGAAGCAGTTCGAGTATATTGCTCGAGATCAGTTCGATTGTATCGATCAAGCTGGACGTGGGATCATAAAACTGATTGAGATAGTGGGAATGTCCAATCTGGGAGCACTATGGAACTTCAAACTGAAGTTCCTGGGCTGGTGGAGTGAGCTCGTCGGGACTTATCCGGGTCTGCCAGACACCTGAAGGTATTTGAATTGCCTTGAGGATTTTGAGGGAAGATGACAGGCACGCACAGGTCGCAAATGGAAGAAACAATTCCCCTAACGACGCTGCTGTGTGTTCGAGGTAGGATCGTAAGTGTATATATATATATATATTATATTATATATATTATGTATATTATATATACATATATATACATATATATATACATATATATATACATATATACACATACATATGTATAATCACATACATACATACATACATACATGCATACATGCATACATGCATACATGCATACATGCATAC
>Ga0126342_10007781_pt1 | contig 19175 bp, 15 predicted proteins | sample Cyp1metagenome_FD_92528 | JGI IMG/M metagenome (GOLD analysis project Ga0126342, IMG submission 92528) | Coral microbial communities from Lord Howe Island, Old Settlement Bay, Australia - Cyphastrea 1 metagenome | ecosystem: Host-associated > Invertebrates > Cnidaria > Coral ... | reverse complement strand
GTAATAGCATGTAATCGCCAAAGTAGGTGTGACAAAAGCACGGCGCAGAGATTTTGAACTGCAATCGTCAGAGCTATGGGGCAACAAAAACGATCTAAGCGCACAACTTCAAATTCAATTGATTGGTTTTGAAACCAAATCTTTCTCATTGTTCCTTCTTAATGTCTCTACATTGTGTTTTTTCCGTTTTTTTGTGGCTCATCTTACCACGAAATGATCGTGAGTCGAGAGCCAAAAATGGTCTGAGGGTCCAAGCCATATGTTAATGTGACCCAGCATGACTGGAAAAAGAGGGCTATAGGGTTTCCTGTATGACCCAACGCATCCCAACATAAATCACTACAAAATGCATTTCCGATTTTCAGGTGCTAAGTTAGAAAAATGAAAAGCCGCTACAAGATGCAGCGCATGCTCGCTGACTGCAAAATCCTAGGCACGACTTCATTTTTTTGCATGAATTCTCTCCGCGACAGGGGATGGTATCCAGCACGTGTTCACCCTTTTAGTAGTGGAAATGGTAAGGGGGATAGACATGGTACGTACATTTCTCTGGTGAGTGTTTTAAACCAACAATGTCTGACAGAGCTTCTTCATGTACTGGAACCCAACAATAATGGGGATATAAATCACAATATTAACCAAGTAACCTGGTATAGTGAGTTATATCCCCATTATTGTTTGCACTATACATTGATGTGCATGTTTCAACCAAGTAACCTGGTATAGTCCAAACCAGGCTCCAGCTATCCCCCGGCTCGTCCTCTGTGGCTACACATCATGTCCACAAAAACAACCAGTTTTCCCTACGATGTATGGCACCTCACAAACGACAAAATACCAATGGGAGTTTCAGGATCCTAAAATGGAGGTACTGTACAATATAAGGGCATTCATTTTCAAGGGATATTCCCTCAAATTTAGGCCTTATATAGGCTTTATATATGGTCATAAAAAATAGTGATCAATTGAATTGTTTCTATCTTTTTTGGGGTTGCTGTTTCTCCGTTACTACATCCCATTTAAGGGGGCGCCCAATCGCTTAACCCTGGCAATATCCATCCATCCATCACTCTCTGAAAAAACCACCCTGGCTGGTTGATGATCTAGATGGCTTTGGCTGAAAATTGGGTACCCCTCCATTGGCTGATCATCATGTCCAATATTTTCAAACATTTTCGATTGCCATTTGGAGGCATACCGTGTGTCCAGACACGCCCCACATGTTGTAGGATTGGTAGTTACTGGTTATATACGACATATATTCCAGTATACTCCTTCAAAATCTACTAAAATCCATTGCTGTAAGCTTTTGTTTAATCCATCAGCAGCAGTTAAGTACTACTTTGGCGAGCAAACTATCGAAACTATCCAGCATTAGTCGCTTTCACCATCGAAACCTGGGAGATCCCACCCAGACTCTTTGACTCTTCAGCCATCTTTAGGACTTCTCCTTAGAGGTCGCAGTGTTTCCACAATTTTTGGAACAAAAACATGCCGCAAAAAAAACAAACGCCTGGTGAAACACCAAGAAACACGGAGGTTTTCCCGGTTTCACCTTCTAAACGCCTCAAAAGATCGCTTCTTTTCACCTCCAAAACCCATGGAATTTCCAGCAGCGAAGAAAATGGGGTTCCACCGATCGCACCGATCGGGGATCGGGTGGCCCAACTTCTGTGGAAACCGGACGAGGGTAGGAGAGGGTTGTCCCGGACAACTGCGGCGAAAATGGAGTTCCCCGAAATCCCAGCCATTTCGCACACCCAAACCACCTGGTTAGTGGTATACCTACCCCTCTGAAAAATAGTAGCCAGTTGAGATCATTATTCCCAAATATATATATATATATAGAAAAATAAAAATAAATGTTCCAAACCACCAACCAGCCACATAGTTGGCCATATTTGAACTATAATCATCAGCATATATCCCGTGAAATATTCCCAAGACAAAGTGGCTTTAGACTACCCCCAAAATCTCTGTGGGCTGCATGCCCCAGTACTGGACAAACCCTTTTTTTTGTACAATTGTGAGCCCCCCCAGTTATAAGTTGGTTTAGATTCGCCCCAGTAACTATAGTTACTTGCCTACCATAAACCATAGTTATTGGAGTGATTTGTGCACCAACTGAACGCTATCGAATGGGGGCCTCACATTGTAGTCACTGTAGTCATACCCCAGTCTTGTCTTCGTTTTTCTTGATGAACCCATTAGACAAAGCCGTATTTTGGCTGACTTTTGGCTCAATCATCCCATTTCTATCCATTTCTGGGGCTATACCCAATTTCATAAAACTCCATGTTGCTGGGGATGGTGGCGATTTTTCGCTTTACCACATAAAACCCGGGAAAAGGCAAAAAAAAGGGGCCCCACATGGCCCCAGCAATTTGGTCTTTATTTCGACACCCCGTCCAATTGACTTGTATCAAAATCATATACACCATAAACATCCATAAACATCCATAAACCAAAAAAAATAAAATCTATGAACATCTTGTAGTTGTAAACCAACAGAGCTATCTTCGGCCCAAAAATGGTGCCACATTTTCTTGGCCAAAAAATCCCAGTTGAGGCGCGAACCAGCTGACAATGGACCAAGCCAGACCTGGCACGTAATGACCTGGCATCATACCCCACCCATATGGAGAATCTCCCCAGTTACATAATACATCTTGTATACACGCACATAACAAATACAATGTGAGGCCCCCGGCCACGATAGCGTTCAGTTGGTGCACATAACTCCAATAACTATGGTTTATGGTAGGCAAATAAGTATAGCTACTGGGGCTTACAAACCAACTTATATCTGGGGTGCTCACATTGTATATAAACAACTTACTAACTGGTTAACCCAGTTGCTATAAACAACTTACGAACTGATTAACTTATATACTAACTGGTTGATCCAATTAGTAACTGGTGACTACTCGGGGTTTAACATAAACCCATGGATAGATAGGATAAGCCACTGAATGGGGATTTACGATCACCGGTTATTTATTAACAACTTACTGTATCAACTCGGTCGTTCATCCGAGGTAACCCACGTTTGAATACAAGGCCAGGCCGCAATTGGACCCTGGGCCCAGTGGAAAAACCTTTACCTCAATTTTACTTACCCTGGCCATAACTCCATTTAAGTAACGAGGGTAAGATGGTAGGGGTTTACTGGGTTTACTCTCTGACTAGGCTGAACCAATAGTGGTAATCAAGGGCTTTTGTTCGCAAAACATACAGCAACAGTCGATCACTGTAGGCTCAAAGCCTGGAGAAACACGACGGGACACCTCCATCATTGGCAAAGCAAGACTCGTAAGGCATAGGGGGAATCCATGGGATTTCCCTTGCTGATTGGTATGTTGTAAACCTTGATGCTGGTGGCCCAAAACCTTGTTGTGGGATGTTGTGGGAATCCCCTAGCAATCCAACCCACCTTTTGGTTTCAATAATCCGAAATCATGATGTCATGGCGCCCCGAAAAAGTAGGGTGTTACTAATATATTGCAATTGAGAAAAAAAGTTGATCGCAACAAAAACATCGTGAGAATAGAAGGGCTATCATGCTTGGAATAGTAGATCAAAATCAAAAGATTTGTGAACATATATGAAAATATGCGAAAATCATTAAACATCAGAGGGTCATATGTTGCTGGCTTTGGGGGATTTGTTGGGGGCGCTTGTATGCACATGCCGTACATGCTACACTGACTGAGTTGGGGTGGTTTCAACCCGTTGCCAACAAACAAGATTCCAATTTCGATGAAGTACCCTACGGTCCCTACGGTCCCTACGGTCCCTACGGTCCATTTGTGTTGTCACTCATGAAACCTGCAAAAAAATAATGGACAAGAAATGGGGCTCGATATCCATGTGTCGATCAGATATCAAGCTAATTTTGAAATTACATACCACCATCTCTATAGATGATTTTCCCATTGAAACCTCCATTTCTCCAGAGGACATTTTCCTGCTACGTTTGATGAAGGGATGGTGATGACCATCCTTCGGGCTCCATATGGAAAGCGGGTTGCCCATCCCACCACATTCTGCTTGGTGGTTTCAACCTACCCCTGGTTGGTGGTAATATACTATTAATATATATATATATATATTAATATATGGTTATTATATGGTTAACATTAATGGTTATGATGATGGTTTTCATGATGGTTAATAATAATCTGGTTGGTGGTTTCAGCCAACACCTCTGAAACACATGAGTTCGTCAGTTGGGATGATGAAAATCCCAACTGAATGGAAAAATAAAATTCATGTTCTAAACCACCAAACAGTTCTAGTTTCCAATGCTAAAAAAAAGACCATAAAAGACCACTTCCTAATCATCTGCAAAGTCGATCGCCCTTTTTCACTTGGAAACATCAACGTTTGGTAGTTGAACTGCAGTCATAGCACCTCCCTCCAAAGTGCATCAAGCGGTTCTTTATACGTGTATAATGATGTCCACGTGCTCCGGATCCTTCCTATACGATGCTCACCAAGCGGGCGCCGCAAGTCACAGAGTGAAGACTGCTTGGCAACCTCATCCTCTTGTTGAACCTGCCACTGAATGTCAAGCTTTTAAGATTGCTTGGCCACTTCACTTTTTCCAGGTCCTCGTTGAAATTACGACCGAAAGTCAGGCTTTGCAAACCGCTTGGCAATGTCACTCTGTCCAGACTTTGGTTGAACCTCTCACCGAAACTAAGGCTCTGCAAACTGCCTGGCAAGGTCACACCTTCCAGACTCTGGTCAAAGCAGTCACCAAACTTCAAGCTTTGCAGACTACTTGGCAAGGTCACGACGTGCAGGCTGTCTCTATCCAGCGGATGGAAAGTCAAGCTTTGTAGGCCGCTTGGCAACGTCACTCTGTTCAGACCCAGGGCAGGACGGTAGACATCGTCAACCATCCAACCCAAACTCAAGATCTGCAGACTGCTTGGTAAAACCATTCGGTCTAAACCATGGACAAGGGAACCAAACGTCAGGCTTTGCAAATTGCTCGGCCAAGACATTCTTGCCAAGCTATGGCGAAACACAAAAACCGAAATGCAATTCTTGCAGACTGCCTGGCAAGGTCATTCTTTCCATGCTGTGGTTGAAACTGTCACCGAAAATCAAGGCTTTCAAACCGCTGGGCAAGGTCACCCTTCCTAAGCTCTGATCAAATTTCTCACCGAAAGTCAACCTTTGCAAACTGTTTGGCAAGGTCACTCTGTCCAGACTTTGGATGAACGTCACACCAAACGTCAAACTTTGAAGGTTAAATGGCAAGGTCACTCTGTCCAGACTTTGGTTGAACGTCGCATCGAACGTCAAGCTTTGCAGGCTGCTTGGCAACGCAACTCGTTCCAGGTCCCCAATGAACATCATACCGAGATTCATGCTTTGCAAATGCGTTGGCAAGGCTGCCCGTTCCAGGCTCTGGTCAAATCTCCCACCGAAAGTCAGGCTTTGCAGACTGCTTGGCAAGGCTGCCCGTTCTAGGCTCTCGTCAAATCTCCCACCGAAAGTCAGACTTTCCAAGCTGCTTGGAAAGGTCACCCTTCGCAGGCTCTGGTCAAATCTCCCACCGAAAGTCAGGCTTCAGACTTCTTGGCAAGGTCACTCTTTCCAGACTCTGATTAAAATATTCCCCAAAGGTCAAACTTTTCAGACTGCTTGGCCACGTCACTTTATCCAAGAGCTGGTCAAAATTCTTACCAAAAGTCAAGCTTTGCAAACCGCTTGGCAGTGTCACTCTGTCCAGACTCTCGTTGAACTCCGCACCGAAAGTCAAGCTCTGCAGACTGCTTGGCCAACTCACTCTTTCCAGCCTCTGGTTAAACATCCGGCCGAAAGACAAGCTTTGCAACTGCCTCGGCAAAGGTATTGCTCCTAGGCTCTGGTAGAAGTGATCAGCAAAGGTCAAGCCCTTCAAGCTTTGGGGAAGATGATGCAAGCACACAGCTGTCACTGCACCTGCTATATGAGCCACCCCCTTCAAGCGCAAACTCTTCTTCAAAGACCCGAATTCCTTGGAGATAAACCCAAGCAGCCTGTAAATTTGTCGGAATGTAAGTGCAGGAAATTGTCACACTCTCTCCCGCTATGCCTTGCTGTTCCAAGTTTTGGTGAAGAATCAGCGGCTGGGTCAGGTGGTAAAGCGCCAGCTTCGCCCCGGGCTTTGCCGGGATTTTCTCCGCCACCAGCTTGCGCAGTGTCCGCCCCAGCTTTGCCGGGTCAGGGTGCATCCTTCACCATTGAGACCAAGCACATGGATATCAATCACCTCACGACGGTCATGGGCACCTGCTTGCCCTGGATATATAGCCAGCACTTTGGCAGGACATTGCGTGGGCTTCCTACCACGCGACTTTTTGACGTTGGAGCCACAGCGGACACCTTTGGGGGTTTTCCTGTGACCGACCTCACTATCCCTGGGGCGTCATGTTCCTTCTAGCCAAAGGGGTCCCAAAAATATACAGAAAATGGGATCATCATATCATTTTGAGTGGGAATGAAACAAGATCACCAACCAAATCTAAGACTACATTGTTATGCCCATTTCTGTTGGTTCAATTGATGTATGCCTACATTGGGGCTGGCTAACTCCCAATCTATAATGCATATTCCTTTTTTGGGCACACCCATATATAATATTGTTGGTTGTATATCCCATAGCATATCCCCATTGTAGTTGGCTTGTATCACCATGAGTCATTTAAATTTCAAATAGCTACCCTCTCGTTATTTAACATAGCTATGGGAAATAGCCCATGTATAGATGATTTACCTATAAAAATGGTGATTTCCCATAGCTACGTTAAATAACCACTGGGTATCTATTGTCTATGCCTTAATTTTGGACCTGTCCCCAGATCTGATCCAAAATCTCCCTTGGACCCTGGAAAAGGCGAATGCTCCCCATAAAATGAGTCAAGAGACCGCTTGAGGCCCCGTTTTTCCGCTGGGTTCCACCTTCGTCTGACAGGGTGAAAAAACTGTGTTTGCTTGGCTTGGCACCCCTGAGAAAGGCAAAGAACTGAACTGAACAAACATGAAGAACTTTCTATGTTTAAACAACTTAGGATAAAGAGTGAAACATTGGACTTTGTCAAGAACAATTCTGAATATGTTTTTGAACAGTGTTTGTATGTCAAACACAAGCGGCATAAAACTGGAACAAAATCGCGTGAAACAAGCACACATAGGCATCCCACCTTTATGATAAGATACAAATAGCAGCAACTGTGTGTCAACATATGGGTTTGTCTGAAAATAGGGTATATTCCCAATTATAGCCATTTAATAGGGATAATGATCATTAACCATTGGGTTTAGGGGTACACTATTTTCAGACACACCCATATACTTATTAGTGTCTTTTGGTGATTCCTCAGGAGAGAATAAGAAAATCAAGCAGGACTGTCGTTGCCAACAATAACCGATTAATACCTCCTACAGTAAATTGGGAGGAACTTCCAACTGACATTCATTGGATAAATGCATATGTTTGAGGGAAATCTACGAACACTACACTCCTGGAAATATGACGGTTTCCTGCATTTTTTCCGGAACTTATTTCGGGATTTGAGGTTTAAAACCAGGGTTACGAGGGTTATGAATCACTTCTCATGTGTAAGATATCCAGTACATGCATTTCCGGGGACATCCAAATCCAATGGATTTTTCAAGTTAGAAGCATCAGTCTTTTTGCTGGGACCCTGGGACATACATTATCATTGGGAACTCATCCACCATGTTTGGACAAACCCAAATGTCATAGCAACGATTACTTGCTATATATCTATAATATATGTGTATATATATATACGTGTATATATATACATAATAGACAAATGCAAGTTATTATAATATATTCTGTTTGCAACTGTTGCTATCATCATGTCCCACACAACATATCCAGATTATGCCCGGTGAATTTTGCTCTCCATTTTGCCCCAGGCCCTTCAACAGCAGGCGAGCCGCCCACAGCACTCTCGGAACCTGCTGTGTGTCATCTGTGCCATGCTCACAACATGATGGAAAATACTATCGCGTACATGATAGGGTTTTAATCAAATGCTATCCCATGGGATTATAATGTTTATAAATGATTTTAAATGGAGCGTATTATTGAAAAATCCCACCATTGGCTTTTCCCATCGTTGGCATCGTTGGCATTTGTTAAAAAATCACCAATGGTGGGATTCTAATGGGAATTCCAGATCGACACTTGGGATTAGACATAGGATTTACAGAGGTCTTCCCCGTTTGATGGACACATAACACATGTTTTGACCATGTTTCGACCATGACACATGCACCATGTCACTTCGAGGCGTCATTTTTTTTTGCATTGGCTATGGTCATACAACCATTACTTGTGGTAAACATTAATAACATACTATATGTAACTATATGTACGTATGTACCCTCCAGTAAATTGTTACATCTGGAATTTCAGAAGCTATGTATAGAACATGTTCCAAAAGGAAAGCAATTTTGCATATCTATGTATTACCAGAGGAATCCACAGATGGGGATGTTTCCACTTGGTAAAGGCACCGCCGGCACCGCTACTATCCTGTTGCCAACTGGGATCATTCTCCAGCTTTTGACTGTGAAAATCATCCGTTGCTATTTTCCAATGTGAAAAACAAGTACCCTCTGGTTATGACTAACATAGCCATGGAAAATCACCATGTCTCATAGGCAAACCATCTTTTTTAATGGGCCATTTCCCATGGCTATGTTAAATAACCAGAGGGTAACAACTGTGATAGATGGGCTTTGTTCCAAAACCAACAAACGCCATTTCTGTTGATGTTTCGGTCCACTTAAAGCATCTTAAAGCCACAGGATGGGCCCCCCAAGATAACGTTCAGGTGCCGTATAAGTGGCTGAATTCTATGGTTTATGGCAGATATAACTATAGATAACTATATATAGATAACTAATTATGGTGTTCATGGGGTTTATAAAACAACAAACATCGGGGTCACCATCCTGCACGTTCAAATCCCCCAGTTGCACCTCTGGGGAAGCACCTGAACAGAGCCCCAGACTCGGGGACAGGGATACACCAAAGCTGGGAAAATCCGCCATTTATATAATATATATATATATCTATATATATATATTATATTTCTACATGATGAATGGCAATTTATTGATATTTCTACATGATGAATGGCAATATATATATATATACATATATATATATGTCTACATGATGAATGGCGATTTATATATATATATATGTCTACATGATGAATGGCGATTTATATATATATATATATTTCTACATGATGAATGGCAATTTATATATATTTCTACATGATGAATGGCAATTTATACATATTTCTACATGATGAATGGCAATTTATACATATTTCTACATGATGAATGGCAATTTATACATATTTCTACATGATGAATGGTGATTTATATATATATATATATATTTCATTATATTTGTACATGATGAATGGCAATTTATACATATTTCTACATGATGAATGGTGATTCATAGGGATTTCACCAAAATAAATCACCAAGCAAAAAGTGGGGGATATCATAGAACTAATGAGATATGTCCTCGGAAAAGCTGGGGAAAACATCGAAATCAATGGGGAAGTTCCAGCAGGCCGCGTTTAAACCCAAAAAAGATACAAGTTGGTCAAATCATATAGGGAGGTAAGATATGTTTCTATCATGGGGTAGTAACTATATTGATATATAGAGTTGGTCAAATCCTACTAAGTTATGGAGTCTAAGATATAGGGATCTATATTAATTATGTTTCTATCATGTTCAATGTTCTATCCTTTTTGGGGGGCTACTATCGCTATGGTAGTGATGGTAATGGTACAGCAAAAAAAATGATACCTCGTTTTCTGACTTCAGTGCTTTACACATCTTTAAACAACACTGGATCTACTAGTGCATCGTGATACCAAGTGAGGTTTCTATGTATAGTGAATCGCTTCAAGTCAGGAACATCGGCGTCCAAACCCAATTTTTGAAGTTCGATGTGAGGTTCCAGAAAAATAATCAATAATCTGTCATGTATTAGTTACATCGCCATTTTGTTTTCTATTCACCCAGTACACCCCTCCACTGTTTTGGAGGTGATATCACCATCCTGTCCGGCCATCCTCTCACATCTCTGGGCTTTTCTTTATGTGAATGTGTGCCAACTAACAAGTGATAAATTAGTCACCCACAAAACACATAATTACCCTTTGGTACACGTTTACATAACTATGGAAAATCACAATTTTTAATGGGAACATCCACTATAAATCTTTTCAATAGCTTTTTGTATGTTTACCAGAGGGTATATATCCGCCAATGATTTTCCCAGCTATAAACCTCCATTGCCTAAACCTCCATTGAGCTCGGGGGGATTTCTCATTGCTATATTTGATTACCGGAGAGTAATTCTCAATGAGAAATGAGATCATTTTCGGACTGATTGCCCCCTGGTAAAGTAACATAACTATAGAAAATCACCAGTTTTAGTGGGTAAACCTGCAACTATCAATGGCCATTTTCAATAGCAAATGATGTTAAATTACCAGAGGGTACCCCCAATTAGCATCAATGAACCATGATTCACGGTGACCTTCGGCCCTGACGACTGAGCACTCCCAACTGGTCTCTTTCGCGACATCTTTGGTGGCGGAGGACGCAGTCCTTGGTCCGATGCCAGGGTTTCATCAATAACTTGGTTGATGGGAACCAACAAAAACAGGAAACCCGGGCTTTGACCTATCAATGTGAGCACCCCCAGTGATGTTTGTTGGTTTAGATTCGCCCCAGTAACTAAGACTATAGTTATTTGCCTACCATAAACCATAGTTATTGGAGTTGTAAACCAACTTAGCTATCTTGGGGGCCTCACATTGTATCAATTATAGGGTTTTCAAATGGTTCATGTAATTTGTTAAAACATGTTAAAACTCCAATTCTGGGATTTCATCATCTTGAATCAACTTGATCTCTTCCACAAAATGAGGATTTGGGCTCCATGGTCCATGACATGATTCACCGAGCACATTTGGGATTCAACAATCAAAAGGCTCAGTTATCGGCCAAAATCGGGTCATCCACCAACAAATGAGATATCTGCTGAGAGAGCAGTGTATCTATTCTGGCAGCGTTTTGATTTGCACTTGGCTATGGCGCAAAAGTGCTTATCCACAAAATAGAGACGGTCTACATACAAATAATCATGACCAATTTAGTGGCTCCATTGGGTATTATGTAACTTCCGTTTTTTGCTGGATGCCTTGTTCTTGCTTTCTAGATATGTATATAAAATTAAATAAATAAGATTGCGGGTCACAAAACATGTCTTTGTCGGTTAAAGTCGGTAACTGTAAACAATCGTTTTTAGTTGTTTAAAGTCCCCATTTGATACAGGAAGCAGCCCCAAACGATGGGCACGTTGGTTTGTAACTAAGCCAACGGATGATTTTGTTGGAAGCCCTTCTTGTGGTAGGTTAGAGCTTGTAATCCCTTTTTTAAGCGCGTACATAACATAACCTCAAACTGTAAATAGTCCATATCATATACTAAAGGTATTTATAGAAGCCACTTGTGGAATTATCCCCAGCTGTATCATGCTAAAATATCATGAATACCCATAGCATAAGTCGCTTAAGTATGGAATAACCCCAATTAGATATGGGTAGTGTAACCAGATACGCACTCTGTTTGTTGCAAACTCCAACTCCCTCGGATCAAGGAACTTCTCACCTTTCACCTCCGACTTGGAGTCTTTCACCTGCGAATCCTCAAAGTTCCAAATGGACCCTCTATGGCAATAACAAACATGAGGAACATACAAGGTGGCTAAGTTGGTTTATAACTATAATAACAATAGTGTATGATAGGTATAGTTATATTTAGATGGGGTTATTAACCAACTTATAACTAGGGGGCACCATCTTGTAACGTTTTGACATGTGCGATTTTTGAGTTATTTGAACATGTTCTCACAATGTTTATAGACCAAAGCCAAATTTCCCTGAAGACCACAAATCGCTTGGTACATACAGGATATTACAGGATCATATATATATATATACGGTATACATGCAACAATTATTGAATGGTTGCAAACAAGGTTAGGATGTCCATGGATGTCCCATTAATCACAGAAACAACAGAACACATCTGATGTGACTGTCTCTCACAGGTCAGATTAACATCCCGCTACCTCGTTCTGATATGGATTGCAACATAGAATAGAATAAGATAAATAAAACCAAAAACCCATTAAAATAGATGCTAATGTATGTAGGTGCTTCAATCACCATTTTGGTTAATTGAGCCCTCCATGCTGTGTCCTTCTACCCTTCCTCCCAGGGTCCTTCGTGCTCCTTTCCTCCTTGACACTCGTCGTCTCGTGCTTTTCTGAGACCTTTGAAGAGGATGTTTCAGACTCCCTGTCTTTTCCATCCTTGAGATCTTTCCCATCCTTCGACCTTTGGTCCCATAGATCTTTCTCAGACGTTTCATCCTTCTGATCTTTCTGAAGCTTTCCTTTCATGGCACTCCCATCCTGAAGCTTCTGATCCTCTGCATCTTTCTGATCTTTCGGAGTTTCATCGGCTTCATCCGGATCTCTGTGATCTCTCTGGTGCTTGTCTTTCTCATCACTGCGACCTTTCTGAACCCTGCTCTCGTCCCCTGAACCTCTGTCGTTCCGAGCTTCCGATACATGCTCTTCGCGCTCCCGTCCATCCTCATTCGCATCATTCTCCTTCCCAAGTCGTTGAAGCGTCGGAGTCTTCTCATCTCTTCTCATCTCATCTTTCTGATCTTGACTGTTTTGGCTCAAATTTTGACCATCCTTCTGGTCCTTCCCGTGGTCCCTGTGGTCCCTGGTCATGTCATCCTCATCTTCTTTCACGGGCCCTCCGTCATTCCCGCCACGAGCCGCCTGGCCGTGACGCTGTAGGAACCAATTCCCAAATCCATGGGGGTTTTACCTATAGCTACATGATCTGCAAAAGGTGGTTTTTCCAAGCAACTGGAGGCTAAGAACCCACCAACATGACCTCAACCCGCCATGTTTGTTGGTTCAACCGAGTTGAAGCATCATGTTGCTTAAGGTTGAACCATATTAAAGCACCATTTTTCTCAGTTCAACATAGTTTAACCATCCTTTTTGTATGTCGCTTATCAAAATTACGATGTCCTCCCAGGAAGTCCTTGCGAGCCTTTTGATCTCCATCCCTTTTCAGCTTTGGATCTGGCTCCTGGTGCCATCGCTGGATCCAACGGCAAATCCCCGAACTCAATGGAGGTTTCTACATGGGAAAATCATCGGAAAATCCCCTATAACTGGTGTTCATGCATTTTCCATTGCCATGTCAAATGTTTGAATACCGGAGGCTATATGATAATAGTCGCAGATGGTGCCCCAGTAGCAGTTGCAACTGGATGCTTAGTGAAAGAAACGATGTAACATAACTCACACATGGCCTGCCACTAACTCATCTAACTCTATATTATCGACCTAGCTATGTCGTGGAGGTTCAACCAAGTGTTTTTTGGGGGGACCCATTTTGCCCCATTCTCACCTGGGCTGAGGGGATTTAAAGATATCCCGTCCACCATCCAAAGGTGACATTGAAAGTTAGCTCCGGCAACCCGTTAAACTTGTGATTAAAGACGATAGTCAGAATATGTAGTTGATGCGTCACTTACCCCCAAGGGCAATCACACCTGGCTAATGGAGAAGAAACGTGTGCATCTGTAGATTGCTTTTGATGAAACATATTTGACAGTAATGGTGGTTTGACCTTTAATCATGGGGATTTAATAGGATATGAATGGGGATAAAACTATCCGATGTGTGCCATGGTCAAAAATGATATGTGGGGTATGGTGGGTATGGTCATCTTACCATGATTCATGGGGGATTCCCTTTTTGATGAGTACGACCCTTTGAATAGAACAAATGGAAACATTCAAAGCACATCAATCAACAAAAATCAGCACATGTTGACAAACATATAAACAATATTGAACAAGAATCAATCAAGAAACAACTATTTTTCTTCACAGAAGCCACTGCAAACATCTCTACCCTCTGCTAGTTCAATATAACTTATTATATGGAAAATGGCCTGGTTGTAGACGATTTACCTAAGTATTGACAATGGTGACTTAACTTAAATCCCAGACTACTCTTGAGGAATTGTTGGTCATGGAAACATAAAAATGACAGTATGTTGACAATCTTATTAATGTTTAACCCTCATTTCCAATGTAAAATGCTAAACCATCTTGAAACCATTGCCATTTTGGAAGACGACCCCAGCCTCAACATCCTCCCCATCGGCAGCTGCGGCGCCACTCAAAGTGGCGCCTAAGGGCTGAGGGCGGTGAGTTCTTCAACAATCATAGAGTATCATGAGATCAAATATAGACATATATCCAAATTATATCCCATCTGAGCTCAAATTCTTAGTAATTAATCATAGAATATACTGATATAGCGTAATGGGAAGTAATTAGGATATGATATAATGAGCAAAAAATGGGAAATGAAGATGGGGTGGCCTTCAAATCACCATTCTGTAGGTCTTTCAATCACTATCTTCGAAACCCAAAAATTAATGGAGCAGCAGGATACTGTGAACATTTTCGTGGTCCGACCATGTCCAGGACATGTTTGAACCGACATAATGTTGGGATGTTGGGAACAACAACTGATACATGGGAAATTAAAGATGATGTTTCATATTGTTTCATTGACATTCAGAAAAGCCATGTTCTTTCCAATCAATATGAATCATATATACCTTAAATGGAGGATCTGGATATTCCCAGCCACAAGTGCTTCAGAACCTCTTCGAGTCTCATGGGGCATCCAAGTCCGCCAAGTCAACCTGTGAGTTTCTTTGCGCCGGGCCTCCGGTCACATCTCCGTCCTTTCCGAAAGGCCTGGTGGCGAAAGGCGGCTTGGGAGTTCCTAAAATGGGGGTACCCCCAGAAAAATCGTCCATTTATAGATTGGGAAATTCTCTGGGGATAAAAAATGGGGGTAGCCCCATTTCTGGGTTTCCCCCCAGAAATGACACGTTTGAAACGAGAGACCCTTTAAATTGGGGGGCGATTTTACTACAGAGAATAGGAACAATGGTGGTAGCATTGATCAGTAATGTCAGCCGCAATCATTGGGATTGCATATCTACTTACTGTAGATGGGCCGTGGGATTAGCTAGTTCTTGCTTTTTTTTTGGTATAATCCACGATCTCCTGAATTATAAATCCATTTCTTAAATAGTTACACTCTGGTTATTTAACATAGCCATGGAAAATTACAAATTTATAGATGATTTATGATGATTTACCTATTAAAAACATCAATGATGTTCCATAGCTACATTAAATAACCAAAGGGTACACTACACATTTCTGGAAGCAGATGGACAAATCGATGGATGCAGGCATCCAGATATCTGGGTATGTGGGCAGGTAGGTGTGTATCCAGGTATTTTAGAATGCAAAGGGCTGGTATGTAGGCACCCGGGCAATCTAATCAGGTATGTGGGTATGTTTGCAATGTACTGAATTGTAATGTACTGGAATGTCCCGCAGTGTACACAACTGAAGGCAAAGTCATTCATGTACATGTGGTGTGGTGTGTTCTGGCATAGTCATTGCATGGTATGGCATGGTGTGTAAGGAACAGGTTGATATGGTATGTATTCATATCTATAAGTAAAAAGACCTGGTCATGTAATGAATATGTCAGTCCAAACATTGAGTTGGACAGACCCAACGGACGCTTGGCAGAATCAACCAAATTCACTGGTTTATGGTTCGTAGCCGTCTTAAACGATTCTCTCAACTCAGAAAGTCTTCCCTGGCATGGGTGGAACATAGAAATCGTTTAAAAACACATGTTTTTGCAAAACTTCCACCATCCACCAAGCACTAGAAACAAGTTCACACTGCCAAGTACCTTTTCACATCTGTCACTAAAGGTTGTAGTTACCATTTCGATTCACCATCAAATCATTACGGTTATCCATGGTTTGCCTGAACATATGGTACTACCACAATTCCAATGGATTATCATCATGTTCCCCATTTTATATATATATATATATAGCCTTTGGGGATATACCCCAATTTCAGATAAACCAGTTTGCATACTGTGGTAGACATGCTGCACCAGTTTGTAGATGGTTTATCCAACTATAATCCCATGGTTTACAGTGTTTCATATTAGCAATTACCGATGGTTTCCAACTGGTGCAGGATTTCGCAACCATCGATGGTTCAATCCCCACACTATCACTATCAGCATCATATCAATCCCGTCGATTGCTGCTGGACTGTGTGGCGCCAGCGGTGCCCGCAACAGAGTCCTGCATGCTTTCCGATCATCACATGTGCCTGAAAATTGGGTAAAACAAATGGAGGTTTCCTAAAATGGGGTACCCCAAAAAATAAACCATGGGAAACCAAGTTGGACAATGGTGATTTCACCAAACAAGTTTGGGATTTCATGAGAACTATGATCTAAAGTTGGGATTTAGCCTCAAGTACTGAAAAGCAGTTTGCGAACTGGAAAATCACTATGTATTCACTATGTTTTATGGGGTTAAGAATCTGTAAATGGGCAATTTTCAATCGCTATGTTAAATTACCAAAGGGTATAGAACACCAATGGCAATTTAAACGGGGAATATGACTTTTATTCCCATAAAACTCCGTTAGTGTGGTAAACCCAGTGCCATAAACCATCCCCAAGTCATCTCCACTTTTATGGGTGCTATGTTTACCATCCCCAGTCATGGTACTTGTTTATGGCAATGGGTGAATCCCACATTATTTATCACTATTGATCGTTGTTTTTTTTAATCACTATCAACCAATATGAATCACTATTGTAGCTATATAAAGCACTATTAATCACTATAAATGTTAATCACTAATCATTGAATCACTATTTATCATTGTTAATCACGATTAACCACTATGATGAATTAATGAATTCATATCCCAGATTATCCCACAATATCATATTGGTTAAAAGTGATTAATCCCACATTATCCCACCATTTAAAGTTGCCCTTAGCCATTTACGATTTCTCAACACCTTCGGGTGGCTCCAAGTCTGCCATCTCCGAAGAATTCGCACACCGGTCCTGCATCGGAATACTGGCAACTTGAGCCTTGGATGGCAAGGATCAACTTGGAATGAGCCAAGTTGAATGGAAATTAATTATCTATGGAAAATCAGCATGTTGTTTATTTGCAAGGGCTAAATCAACATGATTTATATCCAATGTATTCCAATGTTAGATTCAGTTGGATGATTTTTGGTACTTGAGCGGGAAAACAGACCACACAGTCCTGAAATATATGTTCCTCCCCAGTTGCTGAATTTCACAAATTCAATGACTCTACATGAGGCATCTTGAAAAGGCAGAGCCAAAGTGATCTTCACAATATGTATGTATTTATAGATATTATTTATATATATATAGCACACATACATACATATACACACATACATATATATATATATATATATATATAAAACGGAGGTTTCCTAAAATGGGGCCACCCATGTTCATCGTCCATTTTGTAAATCGGATTGTCCATCAACAAAACAATCCATCCATTTTTTTGGATCCCCCATGACTCAATGACTTAAGAACCCCCCCATACATACATAAATATACATATATATAGATTACATGCACATCATAAGCAAATTACTTGATTTTTCTTAAGAAACCACCCGGAAACAGTAAAAACAATCACCATAGATTTTCGGGAAAATCAGCCGAATCATTGACAACCCGCACATCCAAGAATGTTGAGTCATGTTTTGTGAAAATAGTGCATTATCCCATGAACATCTCCTATGAATCTCCCATGTTTTTTACATTAAAAAATCGCATTCATAGATAGTGATGGTAGATTGACCCAGCATTCCCCTGCAATTCCCGGTGACATCTTGCTATCAATGGATTGGTTTTCTTGGGAAAATTGAAACCGGAAAACCCCATGATCTTCATGGGAAAATCAGTGGTGTCCGGCCTCCAATTCTTTCATCTCCAACTCCATGGCTTCGCCTGGGCCCATGGCGCCATGGGAGTACCGCCATGGCGCTGGGTGGTTTATATTGGAAAATCCATTGTTAATATGGGAAAATCCATTGATTGGTGGTTTATACTGAAAACCCTCATTTTAGGGAAACCTCCAGATAACATATCTTGTGATATGAAATATGGATTTGGGGTTACCCCTGTTTTTAGGGAAACCTACAAAAGTTACAAAATACGGAGCGATAGTACAAACACATACGAAAACTATGAATGAGAGAGGATTGATATCTTATTTTACTAATTCACCTGGTTTGCTGATGACTAGAGGTTTACAAAATAGTATATAACATTATATAACCCGCGCACCAGTATTCACCTCTATCGAAATGCTGCAAAAATACTCTATATATCTAGTTTTGAATGATATTTTAAAAACAATATTTTGTTTTAATGGTGTGTCGACTTGTCCATCAACCATCAACATGGAACAAGAAATAAGATGAATCTACCAAGCAGCTGCGTATCAAGCAGCTAGATGATCCCACGGATTGCTATGGAAGGACGACATGAAAAATCCATGGGGATTCCCCCCCAAAAAAATGTGTGCGGCAGGCATAAGAGGTCAGAAACCTCCTTATAGTACTTGAACCCTACTAGTACCAATGTGACCTACAGAAACATGTAACTCTAGTGACTGGAAAAACGCTCGTGAGAAAAGCATCAAAAGACCTGTTGCTGTCTCGATTTAAGGAAGATTAACTGATAGGAAACCATGGTTTTTGCGGTCTGCAGAAGGGTATCCGGTAGTTCCCGAGAGCGTCTGAGCGAAGGGTTCTTCTGATAGTGGAGGTCTGCTATACATCTTCATATGTTCACATCTTCTCATCACATCTTCTCATCTGCACATGTTCTCATCTTCACATCTTCTCATCTTCACATCCTCTCATCTTCACATCTGCACATCTTCTCATCTTCACACCTTCACATGTTCACTCCCTTCCCTTCCCTTCCCTTCCCTCCCTTCCCTCCCCCCCCTTCCTTTTTCATCTTTTCCCCCCCCCTTCTTCCCCTCCCTCTTTCCCACTCTTTCTCTCTTCTTCTCTC
>Ga0126342_10007780_pt1:2500-19175 | contig 19175 bp, 14 predicted proteins | sample Cyp1metagenome_FD_92528 | JGI IMG/M metagenome (GOLD analysis project Ga0126342, IMG submission 92528) | Coral microbial communities from Lord Howe Island, Old Settlement Bay, Australia - Cyphastrea 1 metagenome | ecosystem: Host-associated > Invertebrates > Cnidaria > Coral ... | reverse complement strand
CCGATCAGGAAGACGCTTCTTGCTTCTGGAAGCCACTCTGTGAATGTCCATTTCTGTTCCGACTCGTGCCTGACATGCTCGAACAACTCGCAACACATCAATTGTTGGCCAAATATACCACTTCCCCCACCTCTGGAATCCAAAAGTTTTGTATCCTTCGGCAAGTTGATCAACACCACCTTCATTCTTTCTGAACCTGGGCTGTAACGAAAGGCAGTCCAGAGTTTGAAAACTAATTTGAAGTGAAGCCCTCGGGGGTCAATCTCGTATCAAAGTGATTCAAAGAGATTCAAAGAGGGCAAAGGTCGAACTGTCCATGCCCGCACTGTGCCATGATTGTTGCATATTGTTCTGTCACGTGTTGAGCTCTGCACTGTTCCTTCCAGCCACGGAAGGCATTGATGCGGTGCATGATGTTGGACTCCTTGATGGTTGGGTACTCTCCAGTCGTGGCAATGTGGAGAGAAACAAACTAAAACAAAAAACATACACAAAACCGCATGGTTGTCTTGAACCAGAGACAAGTTTGGTTCTTCCAGTTATGCCATTGGGAGAGATCTCTCCGACCCATTCTGAATAGGGAGAACGTATCAGGGGTATTGTTGATGCCTAGTTTTGTTCGCCTATTGTGCTTAAGATGAGAACCATGGTGCATAGAATGGACTGGACAGCAAGCTGTCCAGCGAACTGAGGCCAGCACATGCGAACAGAGATCAGGATCGTCCTTGAAAACTGGCAACATTGTCCTTCAGCGAACTTCGTAGAATCGGGTTTTCAGGTGCTGTGCAAGTCGGGTTTTCTTGGTTTTGATGTTTGTTTTTGCCTTTGGTGTGCTTGCAGTTTGTTTGTTTCAGCAGAATCCCCTTGTCAGTCCTAGATGGACTCTTTTGTGCGAGCGCCCTTTGAAGGCAAGCCTCATCAAGCCATTCAAGTTTCAACGACACTCCTTTCTTGATTGATGATGTTTTTCATGGTACTGCACATCTCCTTGCAAAGTATATCATATGTATAAATATATATATATATATTCTATATTATACATATATTCTATATATATATATATATTCTATATTATGAATATTCTATATATATATACTATATATATGTATATTCTATATTACCTATACATATTGTAATGGGTAGATATATATATATATATATAATGTTGTATACAATATACATATATATAATTATATATACATGTTATCATGTATATATAGTCCTTATATATATATATATATTTGATATTGATAATATACATATGATATAATATATAGATATATATGTGATAATATATGTGTGTGATAATATATTTATATTCATATATGACATAATTTAATGTGTAGATTATATATATATATGAAATAAATATATATGCAATATATATATATATATGATATAATGTGTATATATGTATAAGATATAAGATGATATAATATATATATATATATGTGTGTAACTGATATAATGTATATATTTATATATATGTATGAAATAATATCTGAGAGCGGGGGACTGTGAGAGTGCGTTTTTTAGCCATACTGCTTCGAAATCTCATTTCATCTATACGCAGAGACTTCTTGTCAAGACCTCCTCCTAAGTCGAGTTTCAAAATTTCATCCAGTAAGGGTCGCAACAATCAAAACTAAAATTCATACAAACAGTTCATCTGAAATGATGTGGTATCATTACAACTAGCCAACCCTGTGGATGAACATGATCAGATCAAATGCCCTTTCACTTCTCGATCACCTTCAGAAACTTCATGACCTTCATGCCCTTCATGCCCTTCATACCCTGCATGACCTTCATAACTTTCATCGCGCCATTGGCTTAAGGCTTTGGGGGAGCAACCATATGGTTTGATTTTGGGTGCCATGGGTCTGCGGGTTGGGTGAAGATAGTTGGCGGTCCACTTCTGGATAGCATCATTGTGTCTCTTGGCAATGGTCAGCAAGCAAAAAAGGTGGCGACCAGGGCGCATTTCGTTCAGGATGGGCGCGAAGTTGCAGAGCCATGCAAAAACTTGTTCGCAAATGTATGTGTTGAGTTTGGCAATGCGTTTTTCAAACTCCACCGATAACCTCAGAATATAAAAGACAAAGAAAAACAGTGAAAAAAATCTTGAATTGAACCGATTCAACCTCCAGATGAGAAACGTGGATTGCAGGGGCAAGTCTTGGAATGTGAGTGTCCATGAAAAGCATCAACGCAATAGAATTTGATCTGCTCGAACTCATGCAGAGGGCTTGAAAGAACAGGCTCTGTCATAGACCAAGCAGTCCATTTAGGTTCAGCCCCATGCAATTTCATGACCTTGACCACGGATTAGTTTGGCGATATACGCACCCTTGACCTTCTCATCCTTGACCATGTAGTGCTTGAGCAGACAAAGCTTCCCATCGGCTTGTGGCAGAAGGAAAAAAGAGAAAAATGTAGGCAAAGGTAGGACGAAGCTTCAAAGTCAGGACTTCCGGCAATTCTTCCCAAGCCTTGTCCCGGATCACGGCCTTGAGATTGCCGACATCTATGCATTGAGGATCGACATCCCACAACACATCCAAAAAGTCCTTGATGGACGGTGTGGACGAAGACAACCTGAGACACGACAGCAGATGAGAAAGAATAGGAGTATGATCAGCACAAGAAGTGGGAATCTATTTTTGAACTAAGATAATGCAAGGAACGCTTTGAGCGGCAAGGTTGACGGCGTGACCGATCCGAGTGGCAGGGGCCCTACGTGAACATGAGTCGGAAGTTCACGGAGAAGCAAATGTTCCGTAGCAGACATGGCATCTGCTAGGCGCATGTTATCCCCCTCCACAGCCATCAGGACACAGACAGGCAAGGATGCAGACCGGTTTTGCAAAAATTAACTAAGAGCCAAAAGAAGATAGAGTAGGTCAAAGGTTAGCAAAACCAAAATAAGCTTCGGTGGTATCCCCAACAGCCGCAACCTTTTATTTTTACAAGCCTTTCCGAAGCGTGCTGTGAAGCCAAGCGCTGGAAATACCTCAGCTGGGTCTGCACCAAAGCCTCCCAGAACCCTGTTGAACCTGACCTGGCTTTGCACCAAAGCCTGAACCTGACCTGGCAGGCTTCCTCCAGAACCTTCTCCGGAACCCTGTTGAAACTGACCTGGCTCTGCACCACAGCCTCCCAGACCTTCTCCGGAAGCTTCTCCGGAACCTTCTCTGGAACCTCGTTGAACCTGACCCGGCGCCTGCACCAGTGCACACCAGAGCTATTCTGGGCTGAAGACCCCATTAGCTTACGCTGTTGGGGGAAGAAAAAAAATAAAACCAAGAAGACCTACTGGGCCAGAGTGCCTGTGACATAGGGTTAGTTTTCTTGTTTTTTGTTTTTTTTGTGTGTTTTTGTTTTTTGTTTTTTTTTGGTCTTTTGTTTTTTGTCTTTTTCTTGAGTTTTGCACGCCTGTGTAAAGAGGAGTGCAAAAAGCGCACTCTCCTGATCCCCTGTTCTGCACTATATATATATAGGATAATGTATATTATGTGTGTGTGTGATATACTGTAATATATATATATGGTATTATATATATACATGATATAATATAATATATATATAATATAATAATACTAACAATAATAATAATATATGAAATAATAATAATATATATATGATATAATAATAATATATATATATGATATATTAATAATAATATATTATATAATAATATATAATAATAATATATATATATATATATGATATTATATATATACGTAATGATACGTATATATAATATTATTATTATCATAGTAATAATAAAATACACATGTCACATAAATATCATATGAGATCCTGCTCTTATCACATCTGGCTGAGGCAAAGGCTCACAATGCTATCACAAGGAAAATAAGCTGTAGGAAGCTCGGCTTATCTCAAGCTGAGCCCAGAGGTGCTGTGTTTCTTGGCAGTGCACGTGCTCTTGATGGGTCATGTAGGTGTTTGACATCCTTTGCAAAAAGAGCGGAGATTTTTGACACTTTGACACATTCTGACTTGTACTGCCAGCAGAGTCTCAGAGTTTTCAACCTGCCATTCATCCATGGGTACTTCGATGTATCCTAGAGTGTCTTGCTAATCGACTTTCCATTTAAAAATATACAAAGGATTACAAAGGTATAAAAAGGTTGTGGGAAGGGGGTTCAACAGCCAATCAATATATAAAGACCAAAATAAGCCAAAGGTATGCTGCATTCACCGGTGCTGGTGACGTTGGTATCCGCTCTCGTCCGCAATCCACTGAAGCCAAAGCTTTGGTAGCAACAGCAGAAACCATAAATTGTGCTGCACCATGCATGCTTTCGAACTGAGGCTGAATGATATGCAGGAAATCCATCTATGACCTCCACTTCAAAAACGACCTGTTTCCTGACTTCTGCTGACAATCCTTCAAAGCAAGTTCATCAAATGCAAATCTTTTGACATGATGCAAGGCGTCACTGAAGCTGTTCAGCTTCTGAACTATGTAGCTAGGCACCACAGGCACCATTCAACCTGGCGGCCCAGAGGACGTCAAACCCAGGACATCTGTGTTGGAAATGTACCAGGACATCGACCAAGACATCACACTCAGAAGGGAGCGCAACGGGGCAGCAGCCAGCATTTACTGTAGCAACAGGGACAGCAGCTGGCAAAGCACGCAGGATTTTCAGCCAAGGACCTGTCTCATGCGTTCTATATTTTTAAAGGGGCCCAGGGTTAAACACGTTAAACACCCCCCCCAAACGAGTTAAATACTGCCCCCCAACGAGGCACTTGCAGAAAGTTCACGAAAATCTGCCTCGTTCAGGTCTCGGAGCACGGAACCTCAGTCTCCAGGGATTGCATCGACTTCATCAGTGTTGTGTTCGCAAGCAGCTACCTTTTCTCGCATGAATTGCATCACCAGGTCCACTCGGAGTCAGTGAAACGAATGCCCTGAAATCATGGCTGCATATGGAGTCTCATTGACATCAGGGAGTCAAAGCCCGAACTTGGAGTTAGTACCACTCGGGTCAGTACGTTTTTAAGACTTCTTGACCACAGAAAATCATACCATGATGCTGGCTCCAGGGCTCAAGTGCACAAAGCTACACAATGCACATTCCAACAACGCCACTCCCACTGTACAAGGAGCATATGATATTCCAGTGCAAGTGCTTGTGGATTCACACCCGATGTGTTTATCTTGACTTGGGGGGGTCGTCTCTTCCACAAGCATGAGCTGAATGAAAATGCCAACAAGCCGGCGGCAAAATCATGCAGTTCTTCAAAGAGCTAATGCAATCGATTTTCAAAGTCTTCTGAGTCTATTCTACCAATTTGCATGCAACAAGCAACAAGACATGCAACTTGCTTGACAGGCGAGAGGTAGAACGCCGGTCGAAAAGGCATGCCAAGTCTCATCATTCTTCTCCCAGCAATCGCATCCTCATTTTGATGAGCTCGTCACGCCGCGCGTTCTCTACCTGGCACATGGCGTATATCTTCGAGCCAGTTGAGGCAGGGATCTCAAATGTCCCAAATCTACGAAGGACAAAGGCAACTCTGGCAACTGTGGCCGCTATGAACCTTCGACATCCTTCAACCATCTTCGAACCAAAGTATGTTTTTTCAGTGAAGCTTCTCCATCTTCTCCATTTCATCCAGTTTCTCTGGGAATTTCATGAAAAAAAAAACGACAGGATGCTGGCCTCAGCACCAACGAGAACCTGACCCCAAACTTCATGTTCTGCAGTGCGCTTTCGAGAGGTGCCATCGTCGGCCTTGATCTCCACAGTGCCTCGGCACACAGGTCTACGGAGTCTACGGCGTTTCGACATGCGTTGTTCATGACATCTCTAGAAAGTCTCTCAAATATCCAGCATTGTTCATCCTCCCGAGACAGGTGCAGTCTTGCTTCAAGACTTTTTGAGACTTTTGGAACTTAAAACCGGTTTTGCTGACAAGACAGCCCGGATGCCTCGTCCACCTAGTTCCATCTCCTCATCCTTGTTGCAGACGACCATTTCATCATCCATCTCATCCACAACGTGGAGGCGTGTGGTCTTTTTCCACATCCAGTGCTCTTTTTGCAAAATCTGGGTTTCCAGATCTTTGATCTCTGCATCAATCCGAGAGAGAGCCTCCCTGACAGCAACGCCTGCATCTTTGCCGGATTCAGCATTTTCGTGCTCCACAGCACTGCACATCTCCCCAAAACGCAGGCTTTGGACAGTCTCCTGAAGCAAAGGAGCAAGGAAGAAAAAAGGCTCACCCAAATTTGATTGGCTAGAAAGTGCAGAGTGCGTTTCAAACTTGAGATCACTTCACTTCAGTAGCTACATCAAGCATGACTACATGACCACAAAGTCAAGCAGTCCTCTGCGTGCAGATTTTCAGGAGCGCAACACACTACGACAGAAGTGCAAGACTCACCAGTCAGAGCTGGCTGCAGAAGCATTGTGAGCTTTGAATCATTGAAGGGTACACGAGGGAGACTTTGGCCTTGCTTTGCTCGCCGTTGCCTTTCGTTCAGAGCATGCACACATCGTTTTAAGGTCAAGAGGCCTTTGTTGATGTGGTTGGTTTCTGTGATCCTCTCACGGCATCGGTAGTATTCTTGCCATGTCACCCGGGAAACTTCTTCGTCTCCAACATTGACCCCACCGGGTGCGCAAAGATTCTCATTTGCTTTGCTCTTACTGACTTTTTCAGAGCCACCAAGATCTGCTAGAAACAGTTGCGATTCAACAAATGTCTCTTGTGAAGGTGCCCGCTGTCTCAAACGAAAGATCACAAGGGTGTGTGCTCGTGTACTTCGTTCGTTCATCTCCGTGGTCGCTTTTCTCTTGCGCTCGTTTCCACGCTGTAGCAATTCGTGGAAAGCGCTCTTGTCAGGAACTGGCTCCTCACAACGGCCCTCGAGGACATATTTGTGGCCCATGCGTTGACTTTGACCACGATTGATCCCCAAAGCACCACCCAAGAGATTGGTGATGTCATTGCCGAAGACCTCCACATAGCTAGCCCCGAAGTGCACTTCAAAGCCTTCCGAACGTCTTTGCTCAATGGCAGCCAAAACGTCATCTGCGATGGAGCTCACAAGGCCATCAGATCCATCACCAAACATGGTATGTGTCTTACCACTTCCTGTTTGTCCGTAGACAATCAAAGCACCACTCCTGCCATTCATCAGCCCCATGGCCAGACGTAGACCGCAACCGCTGTGCAGGTCACTCTGTGAAGACCCCTGATCATAAACAAATTGGAATCCCCAATTCCTCAGTCCGATGCCTGGCGAGACAGTCAAAACTGACCCTGATGCCCCAGGCGTGACATTTAGAATCGATGCAGTAAAGCACGGCAAATCGGGTGCAGACTGAGAGTCATCTGGTCCCTTGGTCGCGATGACGGCAGCTTCATGCTCCTCCAGAATCTTCTCTGCGGGCTCTTCATTTTGCTCGACCTGATTTATCACATTGTTCATGTCAATCTCTGCAAGTGGCTGCCCGGCACCACACTGCTTGTTGAGCAACATCTTCATGGCTGCAGCACGGGAAAGCTCTGGAAGTTTCTGTTGCAGCAAGACCACTCTCTGGTTCAAAGGGAGTTGAACAATCTGAACTTCTTGCGATTCAGCTCCTAGCTCAGTCCCCTCAGAGTTTTTCCTCGGTGGTCTCACCCTGCAAAAAGTGGAGACACGAAAATGCTCAGTCTTGTGCTCTTTGTTTGCAGCAAAATTATATCGAAGGGTTGCAAGATCCTGGGCAAGGCCACGAAAGTCTGCTCCAGGCTGCAAATCTTTCTCAGGAGGTAAGTACAAGAGGCTTTCCGTGCAAAGGCATCTGCAAAGCCAGCGCCAGAAAGTCGCACTCTTGTCATCTGGATTGAAGAATAAGCGCACAGATTTGGAGGCACAAAGGAGGTTCAGATTTTGAGTCCATGGGAGCCAGCCGAAGATTTGGTAAACCATCCAGCTGTGCTCTGGGGCATCTGTCAGCAGCCGAGGCCAGAGGCCAGGGGCAAAGCTTTGCCCCTCACCCGCATTGTGGTGATAGCCTTGCCTCTTGGTCGGTGACTCGGGACAGCGCACCTGCGAGGCCCGAAATCGGGAGTGTCCCCAGTCAGTTTTGCGAACGCAAAATAAACAAACAGGTTGATCAAGAGTTGATCAGCGAAACAGCTGGTTTTAGCAGATCTGGATTTGGAAGCTGTCAACAAAAATGAGTTACTGTTCGTCTGACAGAAGCAGCCTGAAGAGCTCCACTGCCCATCTTTGCCAAAAGTGGGAATGAGCTGGAGCCAGAAGCTCAGCACACAATAAAAACAGGGTCCGTTAGATTCTCAAGGCTCGCAAGAGGCTCGCCATCAAATGTGACCATCAAAGAAACTTCAACCAACTTTCTGCCGAAAGCTCTCTGTCTCCGTCGCAATCTGGGAAACATGCCGTGGCTTTTCGGTCCGCTGGTTCCGAGCCTTGCTTGGAAACTCTTTCTGCTGACTGTTTCAAAGAGTCCAACCGCAGAAAGATCAGAGGTAGAATTGTTCCTTGTCCTCAGGATATTAAGGGTTATCCTATCATGTGGTTGGGAAACTCACAAAAACTAGTATAGTATATATAGCTCCTTTGGACTCCTTGGCTTCTCATTTATTAAGGGAAAAAGTAATCCCCATAGCTCATCATAGCTCCTTAGCTCCCTCCACTGGATGCTGATGCCATCAGGTTTGGTCACTGAGCCAGGCGCAGCGGAACTCCGATTCACCTTTGCTGACCAGATCTCTGCCTGGAATGTCGAACCTAGTTGAGCTTTCAGGTTAGAAGTTGAGCTATTAACATAGGGGAACCTATCAACTAGTATGAGATGCGACAATGGTATTTTTTATTGGCTCAGTTGCTGACAGTTGGAGAATAAACATTACCTTATATATCTTATATACTTCTTTCGTTACCTATGCAATCCATGATACCAAAAGAAGCAGAGCCTGGACAAGTGCAGTGGACATTTCGGGAACGAATCACAAAAACAGGAGAGGGGAAACCGGAGCCAAGCTGAGCAAGGCCGGAATGACACACTGGCAGCCAGCGCAGGCAGTGGCTAACATCGCTCTACCGTGAAAATCACATATATATATATACATAATTATATATATAACCTGTGGCAAATTGTGTCAATCCACTGTAGTTTTCCCTGGCTACTCGGTTATAGAGTCTGTACATTGTTTCATTTGTTACGATTTGTTGCCGTTGAAATTCTGGTCCGGGTAGAACACCGCTATCATCATGTGTCACGTATTCAGACATGTCTTTGAAGCCATATCTTCCTCCCCTCCCTGTGAGAAACTACAAGATACACCAATTACATTAGTGAAAGGGATGAGGATGCCACGAAAGTGCTGACAATCTTGTGTAACCAGATGACAATGAGAAAGCTGTGATTTCTGTCCATCCTTTCCAACTAGCCTCATGACGACGAGCACGAGTCAGAGCACTTACAACGCTATTCAGACCTGGCCATTCCAAAGAAATGAAACAGCTGAGCTCAGCTGAGCTGAACAGCCTAAGTCATCAAAAGTGCCAGGCTCACTGGCCAAAGACACTTCCACGCCAAGACCTTGCATTCGTGGGCTACAACTATGTTTCTGTGACCAAGACACCTTGGCATAGCTTGGCATAGCTTGGCATAGCTTGGCATAGCTTGGCATAGCTTGACACTTGCAAAACCGCTTGTCAGTCCAGAGAGTGCAAAGTAAAACTAAGGGCCCTGCTTTCCGCTTCCGACAGCCAGTAGATAGCACGGTCGACATCCCCACCCTCAACGTCTTGGTTTGGAGGTGGACCCACAACCCACAGACAACCCACAAGCGACTCAGCATCCAACTCTGACCCAAGCTTGGGCCACCGAATTGTAGCAGAACCTCGACCCCAAGGCCCAAAGGCCCCAAGGCCCCAAGGTCCGTCTCAGCTGAAGAATTAAGTCCGAGACGAGCTCGGTTTATCTCCTTTGCTATACAAAGCTGAAAGCATTGCCTTCAACCTCAGTCTAGAAAAAAAAAGTCATCTGACATCATCTGACTGCCTCTCCTTAAAGTATCTTAAAGTTGTCCTCCCATTCAGAAGACTGTACAGCAACGTCTTCTTTAAGCGTTGATGTTCTCAGGGCAAGTCCAGTTGTCTGCCCGTTGCGGCTCCTGGCCAAGCTCAGATTTGCAGTCCGGATCTCGAACAAGGACAAGCAGGGTACCCAGGGTACGCGCTGCGCGTTTCTGTCGTGGCAAAAACATGCTTTTAGACATACTAAAACTATCTAAAACTCTACTGGAACGCTCTCCCATCTCAAGATTCTCAAGCCTGTGCAGCACCGCATGCGTGAATCACCTGCCATAAAGTGATCTGATCTTGCACTCATTCATAGCATCTCAGGCTTTCGTGTAGTCTGGGTTAACTTGGTTAACTTCAGATTCCCTGGCGAATTTGAGTCATTGGAATCTTTCCTTGTCCGTTGAAAAACCTGTGTACCATTCCACCAGCTGCCGCACCGTGCTGTAGGTGACATCATCGGGCTGTAGGCCATGGTTTGGCATGTCCCGCAGCCACTTCTCGGCACGGTCCAGATGCAAAGCCTCAGCGGTTCTGTCAGACGATCAGATGCTTCTGTTGCGCATGCGGAATCATTCTGATATATTCTGAATGATTCTGCCATAAAGTGATCTGATTTTCAAACATGAAATGTAAAGATATCTGAACTTACGCACGCTCTTTCGCTTCAGCATTCGTCGCATTTCAATGTCACTCCTGCAAACCATTGTCGCTTCCGAATAGGAACTCTTCAGATGGGCTTGGCGAAAGCTTCAGACCTTCAGCGCTGTCTTACAAAACGTGAGAAGAACCTGCGAAATTTGCAGATCGACTGCATATCCTGAATGTGACACAGACTTGGAACTTTGTGACTTTGGCTGTGCTCGACTACGATTCGGTCAGCGTACAGATTTTTTGTCTGAGAAAAGCGTTGAGATGAGTACCATCCATCCGAAACAAAGTCGCCGACGAAAAGGCACGGCACAATGACCCTCAGCTCAAGATCAGGGCAGGGATACCCCAGGATACCCAATTCCTCTGGCAGGTTACCCCACAAAGTCTCTAAATCGGAAAGCGGTGAACTCTGGTCCTTTCAAAAGCTGAACCCTGGTGATTTCCTTTCCACACCTTTGGGTACCAGAGAGTCAAACTCTTGGAGTCTTCTTTCATCTTTTTGCATCTTTTTGCCCTGTCTCCAAAAAAGTAACAAAATGTAACAAGATCAAAAACAACTTCATCGAATCCAAAGAACTCACCAGTGGGTCCACTTGCATAGGACTCGAGTCCACAGTCTCGAGGTGGCCCTCCTCCACTTACAGATTCAAAGTGGCCAGGATTGATGGCGCCGCTAAAGCTCACCACAAAGCGCGGGAACGTGTTCAGGCGAAAGCGCGGATCCCCCTGATGTTTCAAAAGGGCCAAGGTGTGAACCATTTCTGCTCCTTGGGAGAAACCCAGAACCCCATCGAAGGGCACACCAGCTTCTTGTGCCATCTCAAGTTGCTCTGCAAGTTTGGTCGTTGCCAGTTCCATCTCGGCCCAATCAACAGGCCGGTCTCCATAACCATCTTCATCGTATCTCCACCATTGACGACCACCTTCACGTCGGGATGCTTCAGCCAGTGGGCCGGAGACACAGCGGCACTCAACCGCCAATGGCAACGCGTCACCATCGCCGATTGCATCCGCTAGCCCAGTGGCCCCAGTGCCGGCTCTGCCGTTGAGGATGCTCTGAAAGAAGACTTCCAAACTTCCACAGAGCCTTTCAGGGGTGCCTCCGTGCCCATGCAGGCAGAGAAGGCGCAAATTGGGGTGTGGATGCGGAGCCAGATCTGCAGCAACACTGATGGTCACCATGGGGATGTGCCACCAAGTGACCAGCAAACCGAAAAAAATGGTCCGTCGTGTTGAAGCCAACTACTTGAAACCTACTATAGCCTATAACTTATAACTATTCATTGAAGAATCCATTAAAGCCAAGTATCAGATATTCATTGAAACCGATTATAGTATAGTCGATAGATCCAACACGCAGGCCTTGATTCATGTGTTTATGATTTTGATCTTGCATGTTGATGCTACCGGCACACAAGACTGTCACTGTAAGATCTGAGGCACCTGTATACACACACAGCCCTACTCTGCAGCTAAATGATAATTCATGAAGAAGCACTAAGCTTCAGCCTGTCTAGTAACTCTTACTTTGAGTGTCAAGCTCAAATGGCTGCAAGTCCCTGTTGGTCGAAGGATGTACAACACGTCACAAGAAGTTGCGCAATGCGCAGGCGCTAAGGCTTTGAGGCTTTGACTTTGGCACACGCGTTGATAAGGGAGTTAAACGTGAGAACGCCAGGCTGCACGCCCTGCTTGACCATCCTGACGGAATGGACGATCTCCTCTCTTGGACGACTAAGATGTTTCCCTGGGATTGCATATTCCCACCTTCCACCACACCTCAAGTCTACCAGTCTACCTGAAATTTCCCAGAATTTCCCTGAGCCCTTAGCTTCTTGAACCAATGTTCTGCACGCTCCACGTCGCCACCTCTGGGAACCAATGCGATCTGATTTGGAACCTGATGGGACCCACCCACTGAGCATCCAGCAGCGTGCACAGGCCTGGCCGATTCAAACCCCGCACAACAGGACTAGGTGGGACTAGGTGGGACTAGGTGGGACTGGACGAGATCAGTGTATGCCGTGTATGCCGTGTATGCCGAGTATGCCGAGTGCAAGGCGTTGATGGCGCTGTTGAATGTGACAACGTTTGCCTGCACCTCTGAGGGCGCAATGAGTGAAAGTGTTTTAGACATTTTAGACCGCTAAATTGTGTCAAGTTCTCTCAGGATAGAACGCCATCCTGCTCCATCTGCTCAATCCAAGCCTAAGACTGCGATGGCTCGATTATGCTGAAGCACAGATGACACCATGACAAGGAAGAGGAGGCAAGTATTGCCGTAGGGGTCGAGAAGCAACTTCGTCAGTCCCTTTGCAGCTGGGCCACTTCTGCACGTGTCAGATCGCTGGCTTTGGCACATGCCTTATAGGACACCAAAGAGCCAAAGAGTGTTTTTTGTCATAACCCAATGCCATAAGCCAGCCCATTAAGCAACCTTTTGGGAGATATTTCCTGAGTTCGAGGCGTGGATCACAGAAGAGTAACTCGCAACATCTGCCTGTGTGAAGGCACTTTTCGGCTTGCGGTAAACAGAAGAACAAACCATCCCCAATTTGACCAGAAATGGGTGGTTTTTTTAGCCATTCCCAATTTCGGGATTACTATTGGGTTTACCACACTAATATGCATCATGCATCATTATGCCTTGTTCCTACGATGATGCTTGAATTTCTGTCAGCACACAACCTGCGTCGATGATGCCCGCATGCGCTTCAACCAAAACTCTGCTCGATCTACATCTCCCTGGCTTCCGCTTTGGGCACAGCATCTGAAGTTGTAGATGCACATTGCACATGATGGCACACATTTTTGAATACTATGGTTGAGATATTCATATTCCTATTATGTCCTATTCATAGATATTCATATTCAAATTTCTTATCTTTTTAACGTTTTTAATGCAAAAAAACGATGCCAAACTTCGAAACTTCACCTTTCGTGCGCAGGCAGAGATCAAGGCATTGTAGGTTGAGCCCGTGACCTCAGAAACAAGCTGAGAAAAGGTAGAAAACAATACAACGATATTTGAGAGCCATCACTGAATCACTAAGCCCGTGCGTTTCAGATGCTCTTCAACACTGTTGAAACGGTTTTGAAGCACCTGAAGGAGCCTTCTTTTATTCTCTGTTGCTAAGTCCAGAATCCAAATGGGGTTGTCATAGAGATTCCCGTTAAACTATCATGATTCATAGAGTTATCATGATCCCCAATCGTCCCCAATCTATTTAATCTGGTTGGTGGTTTCAACCCCTCTGGAAAATATGAGTTCCAAACCACCAACCAGTAATCTATTACAGTATCATGTATTATGATTGGGGATCATGATATTATTCATGAAAAATCATGATCCCCATCCATTATCATGTATTATCATGGTTTCTCATGGTTTCTCAGCCCACTGAATTTTGATCTTCAATAAACTGCCGAATGGAGCACCTCCACAGCCGCTTGCTCCATCCGTTTGAAGATTCGCTCGACCCTGCTGATGTCGCCCATCTTGGCCTTGGACGCTGAGTCATCTCACACTTAAACATCGATGGTCAAACAGAAGTGAAACATGATGAAATACTCATGAAATACTGATGATTTTTTTCATACGAGACATGACTACAAAATTGGGGCTTCATTTGACTTGTGGTCGCCCCGGAAGCCGAATTGTTCAGTGACACGGTGACAGTAGTTTAAGTCTTTGGCAACTGCGTTGACCAAAAGGCCGTATGTGCCGGAGCTGACCTCCACATTCGACCAACTCAAACGGCGTCGTTCCATAAATCGAGATCTGGACAGGGAATGTGCTGCTAAGCAATGCGTCGACTCTCCAGAAATTTGGGCCTGGAGTCCTGATCCTTCCATCTTCTCCAACCTCAGAGACAGTGGGGGAAAAAAACTCCAAGATCTACAGTAGATTACCCAAACATCTGTGGTGAAATTTCATACTGCCGTGCAAGATGTGCGTTAGGCTGCAACCATTGCTCGGCGCGATGCCTTAGCATAAGTTGAAGTGTCATGAATGTGGAGGCCTAGTGGGTGGTAAAGTGCTGTGTTCAACTGTTGAGACTGCCACAACTCTCCACTTTGGGCAAACGCGTCGATCCTCAGTGAGCTTCAGTTCAAGCTTAAAAGCACTTGCTGAGTGACAAATCTCAACACAAATGAATGAAACATACCCAGTACACAAGTGACTACGTTTGAGCCATCTGTTGAGACTGCCTTATGGTTAAAAAATGATCTGGGTTGCGGGCATTGTACAGTAGCTGACAGCATCAGCCTTGACACCAGCCTTTGCCATTCGGCACAACCAGCCCTCGGCTTTCTTGGCATCCTGAAAACAGAGATTGCTTAGAGAAACGGTTTCAGAATGGTATGGCTCGTTCATAATGACAAAGGGCAGACTAGATCAGTACATGGATGTATTGCATTGCATAGAGGAGTTGTGTCCGGAACAGCGGTAAATGCTGTCCTCCTCCTGCGTACTGTCTATCTCTTCCCGCGGAGTGAATTCCGGGACTTTTCGAGTTGGGCTTTAACTTCCGACAAATGTTCTGATGGCAAACATGAAACGACGCTTTGTATGCTGAAGAAACCGAAGAAAAATGAGCAGCTGCGACATTCCTGTGCAGAGAACTGTCGCTTTGGTTTCCATATGGAGATGTCCTGAAATGGGGGTAGCCCAAAATAGATGGCTTATAATGGAAAATCCATCTATAAATAGTTATAAATGGATAAATAAATGGTGGTACCCCATGACTTAGGAAACCTCCATATTGCCAGAATGATCCCCTTGTGCCCAGTTCATCAAGTCCTTTGCCCGCATACAGACCGCAATAAATGCATTGTATGTCGCGACCTCAGACATTGTGAAGGAAGCTCAGAGTTCCACAGAAGTCTGTGGCAGGTGTTCAATGCTCGGGTTGCTGACATCAGGCTTCATTCCGGCTGCGTGCATCTCTTCCAGCCTTGAGTGCAAGTACGCACATTTGGTGGACCTATGACTGCCTCTCTTAATCAAACATGGCAACGTATCATGCACTCCCGTAAAAAAACGCTCATTAAAAAAGGGGATCTCCCGACTAGCCATGTTTGATTATAGGCTAATTATAGGCTAGATGTATCTAGATGTCAATTTGCAAACACCTGGCTTTTCTATTTGAGGAGCCGACATCTGATCTGCAGCCTTTGGGTCCGCACAGCGAGAAAACGCCTTCAAGCTGGTGTTGAAGCTCACACGATCTGCCTCGAGTTCCAGCCGACTGGCTAAGTTGTCACAAAACAACCATGGGGGGGTTGGTAAAAAAATGGGTACCCTCTGGTAAACTAACATAACTATGGAAAATCACAATTTTTAATGGGAAAATCCACTATAAATAGCCATTTTCAATAGCTATGTTAAATTACCAGAGGGTATGTCTGAAAATGGGGTATACCCCCAAAAAAAATAGCCATAAAAAGTAGGGATAATGATCAGCAAAACCATTGGGTGTAGGGGTACACTATTTTCAGACAAACCCAAATGGATCCCCAGTCGTCACCAGTGGTTTCAGTACTAAAAATCGTCTGACTGGATGAGAACTGGGGGTTACCCCAATGACTTAGGAAACCTCCATGTATACTGCGGGGTTGGCGAGGGGCCACAAAATCGCCCGCACGATCCTATCATCAAGATACTGGTAGCCAGTGCATGTCTTTAAAGCCAAGTGCCAGAGGTTCAAAAGCACTTGACATTGTAGATAGAACCTTGCTCAACTTAAAGGATCAAACTGCTTGGGCCTGAATCCCTTGCTCGCGCATTTGGCGAAGTCTGCAAAGGACTCCGGAAACATCTCCCTGCAAAGCTCAGCAACTTCTTTTGACAGCGAAGATCTGCCAAGTGTGCGACTTTCCAACTTTCTATCAACAGTCCTGGCGACTGTGGGTGTTAATCAGCAGGTTGAAGCA
>Ga0126342_10007779_pt1 | contig 19178 bp, 14 predicted proteins | sample Cyp1metagenome_FD_92528 | JGI IMG/M metagenome (GOLD analysis project Ga0126342, IMG submission 92528) | Coral microbial communities from Lord Howe Island, Old Settlement Bay, Australia - Cyphastrea 1 metagenome | ecosystem: Host-associated > Invertebrates > Cnidaria > Coral ... | reverse complement strand
TGTATGTGTGTATGTGTGTATGTGTGTATGTGTGTATGTGTGTATGTGTGTATGTGTGTATGTGTGTATGTGTGTATGTGTGTATGTGTGTATGTGTGTATATATATACACATTATGAACAAGGTCACGTTTGCACGCCAGGTTTTTTTTCTATCTGTGAAACAGCTCTGCCATGTGAGACCACGTGTCTCCCTGACAGTTCCTAGGCCACTGCCATCTAAATATCCAATCCCAGAGCCTGGCATTGATCTTCTTTGATGTTTTGTCTTTGGCTCTGTTTTCAGATGGAACATATTTCTTTATATTTCTTTCATATCTTGCCATGCTCTGTCCAGTGTTTGGTTCCTGCTAGGACTGTCAACTATCAAAAGTGTGTTGGAAATTACTCTGGGAAGTGCAACAAAAAGTAGCATCACGAGCACGTGGAAATGTTCACAGTTGAGATGCAAAAGCGAGTTGAAAATTGCTCTTGGAAGTGCAGCAACGTAACATCACGAGCGGGCTGACATGTTCATATATTCATAGCGTAGATGCAAACGTGGATTGGAAATTACTATGGGAAGTGCAAACAAATATAATCAAAGAACGCACACGATTATAGCCGCTATTAGCCCATCCCACCCCATGCAAAAGCCACCATGAACAAATTCCTCAGCGCCGCTATCGACGGCGTGAGCATTAACAACTCTCTCTCTCTCTATATCTATATATCGCATGATATACACCATTTATAGCCAAGGATTTAAGTTGTAGTACGTTGTACTAAAGTATCCATCCGGTTTACGCGGTCCGAGGCGCGCAACAAACATTGATCTGGAACTGCTTGACCACTCTCCGTTGCCACACAGGCCTCAGCCAAGGCTGGGAATCCAATTGTTTTATGGGTCAAAACCTACAAAGATACCCCATATGCCTGGGGGAATAACTATCATTAACCAGCTATTTTAGGGTACCTAGGTTACCAGGGTTTTGACTCATTTCCATTCATTTCCATTCATTTCCATATTTTGATGTACCTTGCCTTGATCCCCCCAAGTATTTGCATGTGAAGTTCGCTTGTGCTGGTGTCGACAGGAATTCCTGTCAAAAGGCGGCACAATCCTTCTATGACTATCAGCACAGATTCTGGCAGCTGCTCGAATTGCATTTACAGCATTTTCTTCAACGGTCTATTTAAACAATACTATCAAAGAACCTAGTCTTCATCTTTTCATCTTTTCAACTATATAATCATTCCAATTGTGAACACGTGGGAATTCCTGTTACTAACAGTTGAAGTTTGCTTCGAACCTGCAGGGCAGCAATCTGCAGTTGCTTTTTCATGTCGCAAAGGGCTGGTCTGGGACCCACATTTCAGATCCCAACCCTCAGATTGGCCACTGACCCAGTCTACTGAAGTCTGCTGGTCTTCACCCTTGACTGTGGCAATTCATGGCAGCAACCAATTTTTCAGCAATCTTCTCAAGCCAAACTCGATGTGGGAGTTGTGAAAGCCAAAGCTCTGGAAGTGCCTGCCAGGTGCAACCCTCGCATCTTTTACCACTGTCGACGGGGTCTTCGGAAATCCAAAGGCCAGGTAGTCGCCCATTTGTTGGACCCTACTAAATTAGTCTGAGAATTAGGTTGGATTATAATCTTCTACAACTTTCTGTGTTAAAACTTGCAATCCACATTTCTTTTTGAACAGCGCCAGGTGATCACTGGTTGCAAATTCGCCACTCCCAGGCCCGCCTTTCGACCCAGCGCACAGCCCAGCCTTGGATACTACCAAACATGCTTCATAGTAAACAATGACCAACAGCTCCTAGAATCTGAAATTTTGACCGACAGCAATATACGGGTCTGTCTGGAAATAGGGCATTTGTTTGATGGCAAATCCATCATTTTTGGACAATCTGAACTATCATGTCTCAACTATCAAACATGATGCTTGAATATGTATAACTATATATACTGTGTATACATATATATATATATATTTATATTAGACATATCCGCTTCAACATCCCCATTAGTATCCTATCCCCATTAGTATCCCATTGCTACCCGCTACCGCTACACACCATGCTGCTGAGGCGCAAGGCGCCTGCCACTGCTGCATTGGTATCTGCATCTCCAGCTGCCATGGCCAGGGAGTGGATGGCTTCCGAAAACCTCGGAAAGCGCCATTGAAACTCTCCAACTTTCATCCAATTCTGGGGATATTTCATGCCAACAGCTGTGCCAACAAATGACAATAGTAAACTCTGTTGAACCTTAATGGTTTATAAACAGTTTATAAACTACATAAATAGACTCAAAATGGTACAATAAGCATTGTCGTGGCCATGGTACGGTATGCTCGTGTTGCATTAACCATAGGGTCAAATGGCCGGGGAGCAGTTGTGGTCCTGCAACATCTTTTCGCAAGACACTGCTTCGGAAGACGTAGATGGCAGCCGCCAAACAAGTGTTGACATAGCCTGGAGCAGGGACCAAGTCTTGGCATCAATGACTGGATGTTGGAATACATGTTTACATCCCAAAAATCTGAACTCATGCTCCAGAAACTCTGCACGAATATCTACGCATCAGTATGCATCAGTCACTTAATTATGTTAACACCCCTTGTGGAATCTGGTGGATCTTCATTTTTCTTAATGTTCAACATCCAGTTCTTGGGTATATACCATCCAACCCCATCCCAGCCCCGGCAATGTCAACCACCAAATGGACGATCAGGAATGGATTGTCATCATGCCCAGTATGTTGGGTAGATTTGGATAGTATAAACACCCAGAAATATCCTAAGATCCTAACACCATAAATCATCATTGTAATATCCAAAAATCAAACTATGAATCAACATAAATCAACCCATGGTTAAGTGGTTATATAGACCCTGCTTACCAAGTCCCTAATTGGTGGGGTGATCCCATATCTATACTGTTTATAGCTGTGGAAACTAACCCCAAGCAGGTAGCAACTGCGACGATCCTCCAGTGTTGTATTTCGAATATTCAAGAAACAATCACTGTGTATATATATATATATTTATAAATATATGTGTATATAATATACATATATTATAATATAGATACACATCTAAAATCGGGAAAAAACACATCATCATCAACATCAACTCATCCCTGGGACTCACCCCATCGCCTAAGGTTTCGCTGTGGTCCGTCACCGGCATCGCCTCGCCCCTCAGCGCGTGGCGCAGCTCCTCCAGCGCCGCGGCGCGGCCGTAGCCGCGCGCCTGGGCCGCCGCCTCGCTCCAGGTCGTGCCGAAGCCCGCGTTGACGCTGCCTGTGACGGATGAAAATGGCGAAAAACCATGGGTTTTTGAATGGAACTTTACCGTTTAACACATAGAAATCACAATCATCAACTTGGACACAATTGGGATTTCAGTGGGAAACTTAAAACCCATAGAAACTGGGACTTCACACATCAAACATTGACTCATTTCATCGGCTCTCAAAGGATCCTTGTTGCCCCTAGTGCACGATTCTCAGATTTTCGCCCGTAAACAATAGGACTTATGCCGCGAAAATGGGTGCCGGAGTAGGGGGCTTGAGGTCCTTGGACGCTCCAGTGTGTTACAAGTACAGTTTGAAATTGAGCTGGACTATATAGTACATACATATTATATATATAGACACAATCAAATCTCATATTACACATATATTACATGTATTATATATATATATATATTACATGTATTAAATATATTATATATATGTCATATAATATTATATATGTATTATGTTGTATCTTTATACTATACAATAATATCAAAACGTTTGTTATCCAAAAAAACAACGCATCGGCGTAACAGCATAACGGCGTATCAGCGTTTTCCAGGGTTTTGGCGTACGAGTACCGGCACAGCGGCGTATCGGCGCCGTACAGGGTTTCAGTGTGACGGCCGAACGGCCCAAACACACTTATGGACCTAAAAAGCAGACACGCTGCTATCAAAAATATACAATGTATATATATATGTATATATATATATGTATATATATATACAATTCTGTATATTTATATATATACAATTATGTATATATATATACAATTATGTATATATATATATACAATTATGTATATATATACAATTGTGTATATATATATATACATACACATATCCCCGCTTAGGGTGTGGCGTCTCCTCTGCAGTTCCACCTGCACCCTTTTTCAGCTTGGTCGAGGAACCGCTGCCAGCTGCAGGTCGTGGATGACCACAGGCATCACAGCTGTCTTCTGATGGTGGATTTTCCAATGTGCACAAACTGCAAGCCCATACGGTTTGTGGCATCTCTCCTGAGGCTTGATGATGCTCGAAATATGCTCGATGTCATGTTCCAAATTGAGCTGAGCTCATGGACAAAGAACCGCGCATTCAGAACCCATAAGAAGCGGCTCCTACTGGGATGAAGCCTGAAGTTCATGGACGGTACATGTTTGCACTTAAAAGTAGCATTGTATGTGGTTGATAGTAATCAGTTGTATCCTCTGATGACTTTTGATCAGCATCAAGCATTATCTATGATATATCAACTGACATAATGTTAAGTGAGAGAAAATCTTCCACTACTGGTATGTACCAATTGAGAGTATTTCAAGACATTTTCCCCAGTGATCGCTGAGATACTGCCGTGTCTTGGGAACAAAAACACAACTTTTCTCATGAGACATTATCTTCATCATCCTCCAGCAGCCCAGTTTTGGCGACGAACAAAGGCTCCCAGAGAAGTCTCGTGTGGCAAATAGCGCTCGGCTGAGGCAAAGGCTTCTGACAGCAGAGAATCCACGCCATCGCCTTAAGTGGATGTGATGGGTCTGTCTGATTTCGTTGAATATATATGTATATATATATATTACATTATATACAGTATACAATCATATACGTTACATGTGTATGCTACCACCAATTCCGATGGATCAAAACATCTGGTCGACCTGATTCGGTCCATATATTCCCCATAGCAATTGTTTTTTTTCTAAAATTTGCGACGTCAATTCTTAATTTGGACAAATCCTGATGGGCCCCTCGCAGTCGTAACTTGGGTTGTAGCCCCATGTGACAGGTACCTAAGTTCAAAAGTGGTGAAAGGATGTGAAAGCTGCCGTGGAACATCTACCCAACCATTTAGGGAAGTTGCGACCAACAATCCATCTGTGCAGCAAAGTCAACTCTGATTTTGGTGCACAAATGATGGTGTACTCAATCACATGACGTCACCATGAACCCGAAAAAGCTAAGATCTGAGACTTCCCAATGTCAAAAGTATGACTCCAGTCTTGCAGGGACCTTTTGACCTTCAAATAAGTGTGAATTGAAGGGTGCAGGGGTCGAAGAACCTAAATTTTAGCATGTTGGAACATATTGGAACCATGACCCCGTTCGATCTTCCGCATCTGATCCTTCTCGCCAAGCCTGGTGTGCCTCTTTCAACCATCCATGCCACCATTTTTGCGACAGCTACACAAGCTGCCGTGGACCTGCAAAGGCAGATCTTGGTGGGGGGTGGCAAGCAGCTTCACAGGCACCGCAACACCTCCCCAGATGGGCTCCCCCACTTTTGGCACAGAACTATGTCGGGACCCCCCCAGAAAGGATCAAATGGTAGGACAATCTGGTCATAGCTTTAAAATGCTTTAAAACCCTTTCAGTTCACTTCAAGTGGTCTCTGGAACCTTAGCCACAGGATGCATGTTCCAAAAGATCTTGACCTCCATACCATCTCGAATTGGATTTTCAGCCAGTTGCACTGGGTTTTGCCCTCCTTCTCTCAGACCCCGGAAGCCTTGGGTCTGCATGCGTCACCTCAGCAATGGTCTTGGCATCTTCTTCTGCATGGTCTTTGCCTCTCCAGGCACCCGGATTGCACTTTGTCAGAGAGGATTCAGCACGACGAAACCGAATTCATGGAGCCCGCACACATCTCTCCCAACGGGGTGAGCCACAGATCAACCGGGTATGGGTGGGCAACTGGCAACTGGACGACAAATCCTCCCTGCGCCTCGCAGTCCTGTGGCCGCTGCGCGCATCAGAGCGCCGTTGGGGGCCATGCAGCGCCCAGTGCTGTCCCAAGCGCGACGCGCACATGCTTGAGGTTCTTGGAGGAAGGCAGGATCATCAAGCACTCTGGCCGTACTCCTGCCACCAGGTTGGACTCCGACGGCAATACCCAATGTCTCATACCTACACAAACACCCCAAAATGGGTCTCTCTGAAATCACCCGGTTTTTCACACCCTAAAGTAAAATTGTTTCAATCAATTGGCGGTATTCCCAATAATGTCCTTTTGATAAAAATAGAGGGGCCGGTTTGGTGTACCATCTATCATCATTTACCTGTTGTTAAAGGGGTAAACAAACCCCTCTATTAATCATTAATCAACCAACCAATGGGAAAAGGACATCTATGGGTATTCCTCCGGCTTTATTGGTTGTTAATTACCTCACCCTATAATTTTCCCTACTATTTACAATTCACAATCCTGATAAAACCAGGTATATATTATAATCTCCTAAAAACCAATCAACCATCATTTATCACTTATATGTACTTATATAATATATTATCATATCATATTCCCAGATTTCTGTTGGCCAAAAGAGCAATACTCGACGGTTGAATTTCCATTGAATAACCAATAAACAATGGTAGCTTTGATCTGGGTAAGTAGAGTAGGCTGCAAGTGCGCTTAAAGAAGGGACGGGTAACCTGCACAGGCTATGTCCTTTTGCTTTGTCAGTCAAATCAAATGTTTCCGTGGAAGAATGTTTTTTTGTTTTTTTGAATCTAGTTACGTTGACAAAAGGGAATGGATTCCTGAGAGGGTTTGGCTTTCGATTTCAGGTAGATATCCTGGTTTCCATGAGTGGTTGAACTGGCGAGGAGGACATGTTGAACCTTGCAATATTACTGATGTTGAATTGGACAGACGAAGTCGGTGTATCTCAGAGAATACTAGGGGACTTGTTGTTCAGAGTGTCAATGAGTCTTCCTGGGGTCCTGGAACTGGAATGTTTGGATATACTCCGTGTTTTTTTTCTTTATTCATTTCATTGTCCAGTTTGATTTCGTTCCGGGAATTCTTTTTCCTGGCTGGGCCTGAAACAGGGGCTGCGAAACATGCCGCGCCATTCGGCCTCACCCTTAAAACTTTCAACATGCATTTAAATACACCTTTCAAGGATCAGCTTTGAACGGCCATGTTTCAAACCTCCATATTTTGCAATCGACAATCTTTATGCGATTCCCGAAAAATCGGACATAAATGGAAGCCTGACTGGTCATTGATTTGCAATTATGATCAATCATTTCGAAGAAGTATGTGCACGTCGTAAGCTCAGTGGAATGAGTCTTACTAGTTACCTGTAAGAACACTCAGCCAGAGGGAAAAAAACATTATACCTAGTATTTTCGCAAACCTGAAAAAATCATAAAACATATAGATAAATAAGGCCATGTGGGGAATAGTTATCCTTACATATCCTTACTATCATTCCATCCAAGCGGCCCAGCGCCTCCCCATACCGCAGCCATTGGCGTCGCCCAGCTCCGGAAAGCCCTGGCGGTGCCACGTCATCAGCTGCTCCGCGAAGTCTCGGGCCTCCGGTGCGCGCAGCCCACGGCCTTCAACGGGAAGCAGGCACCTGAAACCAGAAATGACTTGAGATGACTTGAGCAACTCACGAAAAATACCATTCGAGACTCCAGACTCTCCCATCTCAATATATATATATATAATTATATAAATATATATACTAGTTAGTTGAATCTAGTTGATAGGTTTCCCTATGGGTTATAACATGTTATAACTATAATATCTTGGAATCCCAGCCTTGGGAGTATGGCTCCCTTTTTGATAACCAATGAGCCAGGGCAATTTTAATAGCTAGCGTGAGACGTAATGATAACATAAGTAAGGCTAACGACATAGTATTTGGAATTATGATTATAATGATAATGATCATAATTCCAAATTCTATGTCAGTTTCTTTTGGAAACCTGACCTACATCATCAGTTTCATCATAACAGTGTTAAATTGTATGCAACGTACGAGTAGACAATAGTACATAATAGTAGATAATAGTACATAACAGTAGATAATAGTACAAAATTATAGTATAATTGGCAGACAATATAATATAATGGTCTGTCATAGCATATATATATGTGTATATATATATAATTGTATATTACTAGTAGTATATACGAATAGATCAAAGTACTGCATATGATTGTGCATTAATTATAGTAGCAATGATAATAGTGAGAATACACATGAAAAATGACGAAGGCAATTGTAACAATTGTAATTGTGGTAATGACTATAGTGATATACTGATATACGGGTGATCTATAGTCACTGATGGAACTATAGCCAAATGTGAGTGAAACTGATGCACATCGTTTAGCAATGACATGTGTTTTTCCCCTTTTTGACGGACAATGCTGGTTGTTGGAGGCTTTTGGTAAAGAGGGTTTTCAGGAAACTCACATACACACGCCCAGTTTTCCGGAAAACCTGTCAAGTTGGAATTTTCCACTGCCAAGTTGCCCAAATAGTGAAACACTATGGCTACCCTGTGTAGTCGGGAAATGGACATGACATGATCCAGTGATATCCAGTGCCATTGGTTCCAAGTTGGTGGCACCTGAGCACGCAAACCAATTGGTCGGTATCATCTGTCCAATCGCCTGGAAACCACTTGCTTCGGTGGGCGTCTCGCACGGCATCTTTGGGTTGCAAGCAAACAGCTTCTCCTGCAGCCTGGTCAGCAGACAACTGGATACCACTGGATACAACTTCAGCAATGCTGGAAAACCATGGAGAAAATCGCAGCCTCTTTCTAGGAAGATGCCCAAACATGCCCAAACACCATCAGTTGGCCATACTGTACTCTGGGTTTGCTTGAAAATGATCCTGCCTTCCGGGAATTCAGCAGCAGATCATAGGTGTCTGCTGCTTCTGCCGCTGTCATGAACCTTGAGAACTGTAGCAAGACTTTGTTGCTCCATGCTGGATCTTGAGGGTCTAACAGAACAGAACCTCTAGTCCAATCGTCGGCCTCAAGAATTATCACACTTGGCCAATGGTGTCAATTTTCAGCTACAATGATGGGCGCTGCTGGCTACAGATGTAATCATCACTTTCCGCAACTGAGGGTTTGCCTAAGGAGTTTATTTGGAGTCCCTTTCCATGTAGGATTCAGCGTCCATCATTCTATTCCAAAACCTGACATCTTAGCCGATTTTGGAGTGGTCTCCCTTACTTACCATACATTTTACTGGTCTTGGTCGTTAAGGTCCTTACAATTTGTCTTGACACATCTCTGGCTGAATCATCACAATAGACCAACCTGAAATAAGATGAAACACAATATAATAAAATTGTTTTTGGGGCGGGTGCCCATATGTAAACCATAATCTGGTTGGTGACATCACTGTGAAGTCCTGACAATTGGGTATGGGTCAAACAATGGGTAATGTAAAAAAAACAAAGTGGTGTGTCCCTTGGTACCCTCAATAGCTTGACCCATACCCACTTCACAGCCATTTGGCTTTTCACTATAGCTTGTCTTTGAGTTTCTCCAAAAATAGGGTGCTCATGGGTGCTCTATTCGAACCCCTGAAACTCGAGCTCAGTGACTCAGTTGTCAATCCCACAGCATCTCCCAGCGCACATCCTAGCACCAAACCGTACACGCGATCTGCGATCGGATCCATGGCGTGGTAACCATGGGGTCAGTGCTTCCTGTACTTCTACTTGATGAAACTGAAAACTGTTTGATATTTTAGAATATTGATTGATATATCAGTTGTTCCTGCAAGTTCCAGCTTTTTCAGCTATACTGATGTAGGGCGTGATTCACTCAAATTCGGCTTTGCAAAAAAGGAACTTGCTGACTTGTACCACTGCTTACCTATATAGGGCTCTCATGCTCACTTTGACGCTGCATTAGTCGTTCCAAAACTGCAGGCGAAGGGCCTAAGGGCATCGAGTGAAAGAAGTCGTGATATGCTTGCATCAGGGAGATCTTGGAAGTCCAAACTTCCAAAAGGCCAAGTTGATATGGCTAGAAGATCTGCACCTTGCATAAACAACTTGATATTTCTCCCGCAGCAGGCTTTCTGGATCAGCACAAGGTTTTTGAGCTCTTGAGCCCACCCTTGAGCCGAAACCTTTTAGCCAGAGCAGCTGGCATGATCCCTGAACTTGGCAGGTGCTGAAACAAGGCTAAAATGTGGATCCTCGGTCGGTATTTTATATTGCTTGTAACGTCTCAATTACAATATTACACAACATATATTATATATAAATATATAAATACTGTATTTGTATGTATATGTATACAGGAGGTGCCAAAATTATAGAACGGAAGTTGAGGAGTACGAAGGTACGGTTATTTACCGTACCCTATTGTTCCATAATTCATCATAATTATGTTTTCCTCGGAAGGTATGAAAAAAACTTATCTTAACTTACTCCTATTTTTTTTCATCGTTCTATAATTCTGGTTTGTTCTATAATTGTGTTTTCCACCATTTTTCCCACATTTACCAGTTTCGTTCTATATTTTCCGTTCTATAATTATGTACTGTATACAAATATGCAATAGATATCATGCCAGTGCCAGAAATTAAAGAACAGACAAATTAATTATAGAACAGAACAAGTAATGATAGAACAGGATCCGAATCCACGCAGAATCGGGATCCGGAGGAGTACGAAGGTACGGTATTTTACATACCGTACTTTTAAGTACTCCTAATTTCGTTCTATAATTCTGGCACCTACCATGAATATACATCCCCTCTGGTAATTTAACATAACTATGGAAAATCACCATTTATAGTGAGTTTTCCCATGAAAAATGGTGATTTTCCATAGTTATGTTAAATTACCAGAGGGTAATTTTAGTGGGTTGGCTTGACACCTACACCGCCACAGAAAACAGCCCCAACAGGCCCGAGGCCACGGCGAGGTTGCGGAGCTCTTCCAAGATGTGCTGCCGCACGGGCATCCAAAAGGGTTCCGCGGGCTCAGTTCCCAGGTATTCCAAGGCACGTGAAGCCACCTCGAAACTCTCCTGGGAGATCCAGTTGGTGGCAAATCCTGGATGAATGACCGTATATAAAACTAAAATAACATAAAATCATTCAAATGAGATTAAAAGAACATCCGAACACCATCCGAAACGATGATCCAGTGGGGTGAGCTGATTAGAGCTGATTTTTTCGAGAAGAAAATCCATAGAAAATCCATAGAAGGATGGATCGATTTCTCAAAATTCAACCAGTGATTCCACAGATGTCGACTTCTTGTTCACACCTATTGATGAGACCATTGCCTTTGTTCGTGAAACAACATGAAACAACTACACCAGTTTTACCAGTGAATATCAATGAATATCATCTGCTCTTGTTGAAGGCATTGAAATAAAACATTAGTATCTGCTTCAAACACGTTTTGGAGGAAAAACACGACTTGTTCGAAACACTTTGCCAACACCAACACCGCTACTGCAGGTAGTGCAGCCCACAAAACGAACATGACTCTTCGGGCACCATTTTCTCTAAGATGCTCACCTACCCATGTCTGGGTGATCCCAGTATCTCACCTGAAATTTTGAGGCTCCATACACTGAACGTGCTGGATCTTGTGGGTTTGGTTTTCAACTCTATGCCCTTCAAAATGTTGGTTTTACAATGGTTTACATACGTTCTATGTATGTATGCATGCATGCATGTATGGTGCATATGTCCAAAAAAAACAACAATACCTAGATGTATAGATTTCAAAAGGGTGTGCATACATATCTTGGTTTGACACTGTTTAATGTATTAATTATGCATCATGGTATTTCATACAGTTCTTGAATTAAACCATCATTATCATGATATGCATATGTATTATGGTAATTCACTATGTAATTATGCATCATGGTATTTCATCATGATATGTATTAATTATGATTCATATTTAATTATCATTGTTTCTTGTGAATCCTCCCATCCCAGCCTGACACGCTTTGATAAACGCTGGCGCCACTGCGTTGCGCCGTCGTAGGTTTTCGGGGGAGCGATGGAGATCCGCTCGGCTGGCCGTGAGGTGGAAAGGCGCCTTCCACTTAAAGCTCCAGCGATCGGATGACAGTAACATGATGGGATATGAATATCCGTATAACTATTGTCATAGGGGATATGAATAATAATAATAGTAGATATGAATAGCAAATATCATAGTAGTAATGTTATTGATATGGGCAACTCATAGTAGATGGGATATCAATAACATTCAATAACAATACAACCATATTGTACTACTGTTGCAATATATTGGATATGTATATCCGTATAACAAGAGTATGACAAAAGTCATATTGAACAGAAAACACTTTGGATAGCATAGTACAATTTACTACGGATTAACATGGCAGATCTTAATATTCAAGGGTCCGACAACACCGGGGATGACAATCAGCTAAAAACACCAGGAATTTAACAAAACCAGCAATTGTGGGAATCGAGGGTATTAAGCAGGCATATTGATACAAACATACATAATGGATGGTGTCAAGTTCACCTAAAAAGATATTAGTAATTGGGGATCACCATTCCAAATATGGTTGCACATGTGTGAAACCACCAACCAAGTAATATCAGCCTATTGAATCCTATTGAGGGGTATTACCAAACAAAACTGGGGATCATGATATCCAATGGGAGATAGTAATCAACAAGACATACAAAACTCATTGGGATAGTTGACTGCACTAACCCAAAAAACTTGGCATAATCGTATTAACCATTGTTATCCAGCAAAACAGTGGTATAAACTGTGATATCAACTATAATAGAAAGATCATCTTCCCCTTCCAATCGGTGGTTCCGTGCGGGTTTTCAATTGGATGGTTGTATATTATATGTCGCAAAATGATGTGCCCAATCAAAAAGTCATGGTTGATCATCATGTTCCACCGTAAATTTCATGGCCATAAATCCGGCCCTAAATTCTGTGGTGCCCAAACCCACATCTCCATTCTTGTTGATTAAATTATCTTGAATCACCATGTCAAATGGAAAAAAACAACAATTGATGATGAAATCACCATTTTTGTTGGTTAAATATGGTGCAATCATGTTAAGTCTCCCTTTAAGAACCAGCCACCCCCATCCGTGAACGCCTGTACTGCAAAGCGGAAGCCCACAGAGCGCACCGGCAGAAAGGCAAAGACACGCTGACTCGGCGGAGCATCAGGCAGCAGTGGCAAAGCAACCACCACATCCTCGTGGCTTTTCACCTGGAACTGCGACGCGACCATAAGATTTCAAGAATGGCCCTACAAAATCACCATCAAAATCACATGTATTCAAGCCATATATAGATTCACCATTTCTGGTGGATTTTGCGTTGGGAACACTTTTTCAAGTAGGCAAATCCAGGCATTGCAGGATTCGAATTGAAATCTAAGTCTCCTAAGTGGTTACACAACCAGCCCCCGTATCCTCCAATGATTCTGCCCCGATTCCTTGCTATATCCGCCAGTCACTGTGGATACCCAATCATACCCATCATACCCGTTGATATCCCAACGGAATTCAGGGTCATCACTGCCATTTCACCAAGTTGAACGTGGAAAACTATACAGTAGCTGCAGTAGCTGTTTACTTGCAACACTGAAACATACTGAAATGATATAGCCCCGTTGCCACCAATGGCTTTTTGGGAAGCGAGACCATAACCTTTTTCGTGAAGCGTCAAGAACCAGCCAAGCCCTATGGATAAGTAAAGACTCATTTTTGAATATTTTTGACACCCCCACCTCGAAGGATGTCTTCTTCTCACTCGCCAGGGTCGCACCCTCCTTGTCTTCATGGTATTGTTGGCAGCAGGTCGTGGTGCGCACGCCATTTGGCGATACGCTCGCGGACATCACCACCGAGCTTGGTCCCTCGGGTCCCTGCTCTGCCTCTGCGGTCCAATCTCCACGCAGCGAGATCTGCATCACCCGCCGCAAAAACAGCAGCTGGGCGAAGTCCGCCTCGATGGTCTGCATCTCCGCGCGAATGCTGGGCACGGAGATACCAGGATCTGCCAATGGAAGGTAAAATACCTGAGGATGATCCAGGTCTGAATGGCATAGTGAAAATTGTGAAAGGAGGATTTGGTGCCTGGCAACTTGGGATGGTTCCAACTTCCAACCCCCAATTCAAAGGTCCACAAAGCTGGGATTTGGATATATCACTAGAGGACTACAGGATATAAAAGGCAGCTTCAGCTAAGCGTCGTGTGAAACCCTAATTGCCCATAATAGGAACTATTTTTTTTGGCGGTATTTATCAACATAATCCTTCCTTCAAAATCACCACAGATGAACATGAACCCACAACCTGCGGCTTTTCTCCTGAGGTCCCAGGCAGTTTCACCCCTCTGGTGGGCGTCCAGTACCTCCTTTGGTAAACTGCGGACATCCTCGTCTTCCAGCCAAATGGGCGTCAACCTGAGAGCGCCAGCCGAGGATCTGTGAAACCGGGACGCCTTTTTTTTTGGGGGCATCAAAAATCTGGCACCAAAGAATACGAACGGGTGATTGGAGAGTACTTCAAGAAGAAGTTGAATCCATTAATCCAACGGATCCAACAGGTAAACAAACAATGGGTCCTAGCTACCTCGGTGCGCCGCGGTGCACCAAAAATGGAAGAAGTCACTCAATTAGGATGGTTCCCCTTGCAATGCTTGATCTACGAAGTCGTGGATTCTTACCGTTGCCGAGTTTGGGACATGCAAGAAAGGCACGTATTCACCAGCCAAGGCCAAGAGACATACCCAACCCACTTGATGAGAATTTGAAGCGCCAATTTCTGGAGAGCACCTCAGCTTTCAGCAACAGCTATTTGTTGCCATGGCTTTGGCCCTCAATATTTTTCCATCCTGGGCAGAGAACTCAGCCCTGGGCATGAGGAGCTTCGCATACTCGGAACACGGACTTCCAGCCAACCCCTTTGTAGCCGGTGGTGCCGCCAGCCTCCACAGTGTGATGTGACTGCGAGCGTCGGTCGGACTTCCAGATCCAAAATGAGCCCCCAACTTCAGGGTTGGGGCTTTCACCTGTCATCATCAATATATATATATAGTATATATATTTATTGGAGGTATTGAGTGCTGAAGACCACGATGTCAGTGTCCTCCACACTGCCTGTGTCTTGGAAGATCTTGAGATATCACACAGAGCCCGCACATCCACCTGGCATGGCATCGACTGATGGGCATGGGGTCGGTATAGCCCAACGATGGGCATATTGATGTAGCAAAATATTAATATAGCATGATATAGCCAACCATCCTGACGGGTGCCGGTGTTTCCAAAAGTGCGGGATACCCAAACACTGTTTTCCCACAACCAAGTATGAAGATTAGACCCTTAGACATGATTGGTTCCTTGCCTCTGACAGGCCAATTTCATTGTTGGCCTCAGACATTCAGTGTCTTGTGAATACACTGCACTTGGCCCCAAAGTTGGCACGATTCGCCACCTTTGATGACTGCATTTGGATCTTTGTATACATTGTATACCTCTCCACGTGTATGATCCCTCAACATGATAAAGATGATAAAGTCTGTTCCGACTGGGATGTGGAGCAACGGATCACAAATTCTGGCCATGCAAACCAACTGGAGTTCGACACGGATTATGTACACCCTAAACTAAAACAGAACAAAACCAAGCGGTCGTGGGGTTATCGGGAACACATCAAACGTTTTCACCTTTCACCTTTCAACAGAACGACACGTATCAGCAGACTGGATTAAAGATGAATTAAACTTAAACTAATATAATGCTCCATTTCCAACATCAATATACATCAATAATGTGGCAAACCTGCCGAATAAACCTTCAAATTGGGATGGTATGAATAGACATAAATAGTATATAATAGATTATAAATTATAATAGTATAATATAGTATAACTGATTTTAACTTATAACTTATAACTCATTATAACCTCTAATAATTTATTGATTTCATATGATTTCATTGTAGCATATTATAGCTTATTCTAAATCCCTGAAACTCCCCGCCAGCCATTGGGGCTGGTTCTTGTCCCCGGCCCGTCCCCGTTGGCCCAGTGACTGCGAAGAAATAGGGGACGGATGGCCTCCACTGTTGGATGTTGAGGGAAGGGATGGTCCAAAAAATATACCCGGCCTGGTAATGACTAAGAGAAAGCTATTGAAAATGGCCCAGTCGAAATAGTGGATTTTCCCATTGAACATGGTGATTTTCCATAGTTATGTGGCTGTTTACCAGAGGGTATGAGTCAAAACACAAATTCTGTTTGGGATTCTACATTCAAATTCTATGATGGTTAGAAAAAATGAACGAGATTGGACGAGAAATGAGATGGAAATTCGATGGATGCAACTGATAGCAAATGGATATGTCTCTTCAGACAGAAAAATCAGAAAACAATCGGGCCGCCCGTGACCGTCCGTACGAAGGCAAGATTGGCCACTCTGCAAGAACCCCAAACCTGGAACCTTTTAGAGTAAACCAGAACCTCGCAAGACTCATGAATCGCTGAATGGAAACTTGTATTTTTTTTGGGCCATCTGGATCTACCTGGATCCCGCTAAGAGTGGACATTTTGTGACATATCATCCGTGGACAGTGCCATGTTGTGCCTGCTGCGAAGGACCAAGTCCATTTTGGGAACGACACCATCCGCGTATTTGTTGTCATCAGCCTTGGCTTCGATGGGGTTGGTCTCGGGTCGAACGATGTCCATAGCACAGGCCAGTCTGAGGTCTCCACGTTCTGAAGCAATTCCTTGCAGCTGATGTCAAGTGCACATATTGCGTCTGGATAGTCACTGATACCCTAGAGATCTCTAGAGTCTATAACAAAACTCAAACCGAACTGTCAATGGCATTTTTGACGCTTCGGCCCCCAACATTTCTTTTTTTGGTGAGGTCATCTGTCGCTTTCTCCATGATCCAGTGCAGCCAATCTGTGGCTTCACATCTTGTTCTATGCCGATTAGCGTATTCGTGTGGCTGTCCATGCGTCAGAACCAAGGTCAGGTGGTCTGGTGGTTTCAACCCATCCAACAAATGAACGTGATCCGGGGCCCGAAATCATCTGGGGCAAGGATGCAAAAAAAATATAAATATACGGCACCATCAAGTCGGTTGTTCATTGTAAAATCCTCTAAGTATGATCCGTGCATGACTAAACTTCCCCAGTTTTGTTAATTGTAACCAAACTTCTGCTAGTTCTGTCGTTCAAGATTGGTTCAAGCACCCCCTGTCTACTGTTTTTATCCCCATTTCAGTTGAATATACTTTATTGTTTGTTGTTTTGTCAGCTGTATACTGTATGTATCCTGTATGTATGCTTGATTGCTTGATTGCTTGTATGCTTGGATGCTTGCGTGCATATGTGCATTATGCGCAGGCATGTATCTATGTATCTATGGTACGAGTATCCTATGGATGGTTGTATCCCCACCGTGGTTCTGGCAGCTGTCCTGCAAAAAGTGTGCCTGTGACTCATACAAGTCTTTGGCCTTAGGGGCGGAAGAATCCCCACAGTGGCAGGTCATATCCTATGGATACGCCACCCAGCCATAGGACCTCCTCTGAAACAATCGACACAGCTGCTATGTAACTATGTCTATGATTGCCTAGTCTAATATTGTTTATATGTATATCTCTAACAATTCTATAGATATAGATACACGTAAATCTTGTATGAGAATCACCCTGTCCAATATATTCCAATATGATTGAATCAATTCCTCATAAATTTCCCAATTCTCTATTTGACATTGAGCCAGGCCTGACGCTTCACTCACTGAGATCCCCTGACCAAACGATCCACAGCAGCTGTTAGCGAACGTCTCATCTCCAGTACCCCTCTGCGGATGTCCTTTGCGCCGATGGGCCCAGCCATCAAATATTTCAAGGGATACAACTGCAGGGGTCCCTAAAACTGATAGAACAGTAAATCACAGTCACAGACAGATTCACTTTTCAAAATTTCTGTTTTTTTTGTGAATCCCTACTTGTATATCAAAAAGTCCAGAATAAGAGTGGTTCAAAGGGATTTAACGATCCCGATGGGTTTGAGAACCAAGAAGAATCGTCTAGAAACAATCAATACTTCGATGGATGAAATATGTCGATGTAGGCATGCGGCATGAATATACATATGTATATAGTAATATAAGACATTATAATACTCTATATCTATGCAGATCGTGCAGCGTCCAACTGCTGTAACAGTGATTCACAACAGCAGTGACTGTTGCGTTTCAATCTCTGGGTCTGGGAGTGGCGCGTCGTTTTTGCCAACCCCACAAACCAGAACGGAACCGCAACGCTGGAACCCTGGAACCTTGGAACCTGCTGTTGGGTTGCAAAGCTGGGTTGATGTGAAAATCTCAAAAAGTGACCAAAACAATTTACATATCCGCTTTTCATGAGAGTTCGAGCCACCTTTCAATGCATTTGGCTGGAACACCACGAGACAAGGACAAAAGCAACAGGAGGAGGAAAACACAAAAAACACAAGCCCGGAGCATACGAAATGAAAACAAGGCGCAACAAACATGTCCCCTTTGTTGATTTCCTTGTGCTTTTTCTAGTGCTCGTTTGTTTTTTTGGTACAGAATAGTAAGGGCAGGAGGACAAAAACACTGAAAAAGCACGAGAAAGAGCATGAGAAAAGACAAAGCACAGCGTTCAAGTCACACGGACCGTGCAAAGTGGTGCGTTTCTTTTTCTTCACTTTAAATTTGGAGATCCATGTAGTTTCGGATTTAGGACATGTGAAATGTATGAGTGAGAAATAGCACTGTCACTTGTCGTAGATGTTTCAAATCAACCCATCATTTTTCCCTCCAGTGTGGATCCACAGATCTGACAATACCAACACTGTGAGGATCCACAGTTCTCCAAGCCCACCGCTTTTTTGAAAAAACACGAATATATTGTCACCAAACATATACAAAAAACGATTTTCTTGCGCTCCTCCATGCTTGTTTTTTTCCCCACCTGCCAGGTGAGGGTTGTTAGATTTTATGTCAGTTGCCTCCTCCTCCTCCTCCTTCTCCTCCTTCTCCTCCTCCTTCTCCTCCTCCTCCTCCTCCGCCTCCTCCTGCCTCGT
>Ga0126342_10007778_pt1 | contig 19178 bp, 21 predicted proteins | sample Cyp1metagenome_FD_92528 | JGI IMG/M metagenome (GOLD analysis project Ga0126342, IMG submission 92528) | Coral microbial communities from Lord Howe Island, Old Settlement Bay, Australia - Cyphastrea 1 metagenome | ecosystem: Host-associated > Invertebrates > Cnidaria > Coral ... | reverse complement strand
ATGTTGATTCTGCCATTTCAGTGCCATGCAAAAGGAAGGCAGGTGCTGCTGCAACGCAAGTTTTTCCATCACCCAAACATGCTCAGAGGTGGCTTCGCCCAAAGCAGCAGCAGAGCAGAATGCAACAAAGGGCTGGTAGGCGAAGTAGACGCCACGTAGACCAACCAATGCAATGCCGTCGGCTGCCAAGTAGTTGGGCAACACCGCAATTGGGGAGGACCGTCAAGCAGGTGCGTGTGGACGAGTTTCACGAACGAAGTTTGTCATTTCCCTGCAGCGTTGCAGTCACCAGCGGACAAAAATGCAAAGCAGGAGGCCGTGAGCAAAATGCTCTTTCGGACAGCATTCGGCAGCTGAGCAAAAGTGTTCAGCGCCGCCACTTCTTACAAGTAAGACTCAAGGGTTGTCTGACTTCCCAACAGCATGGGCCAAAGTAGGTCGTGAAGATCTTGATCAGCAGTCGGCAAGCTGCTGAATTCCCAATCTTCATATGTTGTACCTTTGCCGGCTGGCGCATGCGACTCTTGAAGTTCAAGTGAGGAATGAAGGAACCTTGGAGAAGAGGTCAGCCAAGTCCACATCTTTCAAACCGTTCTCGCACCACAAGCAGAAAAGGCGCAGCTGTCGGGCTTCAAGTTCAAGGGTCTGCGTAGTGACAGCTGTGTCGCCGACAGTGGTGCAAGACGTATAGGCAGCCTGCCCCTCCTGGGCCCAGGGTTCATGGACTCACCTGGCCGCAAACTAGCGCACCTTGAGCAAGCTGGAACGTTGAGCCGTTCATAGCACTTCCATCCAGCTCTCAGAGCAAAAGCCAAAGCAAGCAGCCTTGAAAGCCCTCGTGGAAAAGGTTGAGCAACCAACGTCCAGGGAGTAGCCTCACAGGGTGCATTCCACGCAGCCTAACATGCGCCCGCTAGCAGCAGCACGGCATCGTTCGGCCAACCAATCGCGTATTCGCGATCCGTGTGGCCTTCTGCCAAGGGGTGCCAAACCGGCAGAAGCAAAGCCGAAAACCATGCTCTGAGGTAGTAGACCTCCATTTCTTCCATCTCATTTGCCTCCACCACAAACAGAGGTCAGGATTCTCAATCGCGTAGCCCACGCCTTCGGTCTCCAACTCGCACACGAGGTCAGCAAGGAAATCGTTGTGAAAGTTGGCATCCTTCACCTTCTGCCTCATAGTAAGGCGTAGCCCTGGCATGCCACGTGGAAGCTTGGCGCTTCGCACCGGTGGCGTGACAGCCACAGAGAAGCTGGAGCACACAGGCGCGGCCGCGCAAGCAAGTACTGCATGTAGCCGCACAAGGTCAAACGCCAGGTGGCAAACTTCCGGCTTCAAAAGACCTTCAGCATCACTGTGGTAGATCTCAAAGCATAGAACCCAGGGAGCTCCTTGAGCGATAAGTCAACGAGCCACGCCATAGGTGCCAGAAAACAAATCCAGTGCGCCAGGGGTCACGAAGCCAGTGAACCGGGCATAAAACAAACAATGGGAACTGAGTTTTTGGCAGGTTCACCAACAAAGCTACAGCCCTTGGATGTAGTGTTCGAGCATCAGGACTAACCCTGCAGGCCACTAGTAAAGAGGTTGTGGGTTCGAGAGCTCCAATGCCGCAATCACTCGCAGGCGTGGGCTCCCTTCTCAAGCTGCCTGCCAAGGCAGCATCGGATACCTTTTCCGCACGCCAGAAGTGAGTGCGCACCCTTTTCGCAGTCTTGAGCTTCAGTTCAGCGGCGCCACAAAGGCAGCAAAGAGGCAAGTCACTGGCACCACCAAGAGCTCCAACTGTCGCCATCCAGCGGTCAAAAGCCTCAAAGCGTCCCTAGCGCAGCTCATTCCACCACTCAGGAAGGGGCATATCAGGTGAAGGTGGAGGTGCATCCCTAGTAGGACCATCGGCCCTGTTCGAAGCAGTGTTGTAGTACATTGGAAGCGAGTACAAGTCTGCTCAAATGGGATAGCACATCCCTTTACGCATGAGCTGGTTCAACTTTGGTGAAGCAGCAGCCCTTTCACAATGCAACCAAGCGCAACTTGAGAGTCAGGGCCATAATGGGATGCGCAGGCTGCGCTCCCGATATGACAACCACCTCTATTCAGTCAGAAAGCTATCAGGCTCACTCACATTTTTGTGGCGCTTCCTCCTAATTCTTCGCCACCAGCACTCACGGTAGGGCCAAGCTCTGGCGATCAGGTCCCAAAGTGGGTGTGACCTGAAGCCATCCTTGGGCACCTCATCATGTTCGGCCAAAATGCCGTGTTCTCTCAGCAGAGCATTTCCACGAGGGAACAGTTTCGCCCAGATCCCTTTTCGCAAGCTATGCCTTGCAAGCTCATGGGTTATTTCAGGCGCCATCGAAGGCGTGAAAGCAGCCATCCATTGAGTGTTCGCATCAGTAGCGATCACAAAGTCAGCAAATCCAGCTCGCAGGTCATCGTCCCCTAGTGTGCCCAAAACATCCAAGGAGGTCAGCTCCGCCAACATGTTTGGCGACAGGCATGTGACTGCTCTCATGGTGAGCTCAGTGGCAAGGGGTTCAGAAAACAGCTCCATGGCACTGTAGAGCCGTCTCCGCACTCCTAACAACGAAACCCAAAATCCAGCTAAGCTATCAAGCAGTCCAACCGTACATAGCCCAAGAGCCTCCACACGTACGGTGATGACAATGCAAGGCCATAACCTGCGTTGGCTGGCGCAAAGGAGCCCCTTGCTGCCGTCTATGCAAAAGCCCCAAAATTTGGAGCAGGCTTCACCTCGACAGGGCTTCATGGGGTTATTGACAAGCTTTGCAGCCGCGTACCCATCAGAGGCCGCTTTCAGCCTCAAACCGCTCACATAGCGCTCATCCTCCCCAAGCCCGTTGTCATAGTCGGTGCGAAGGACATGCTCCAGCATAACCAGGTAATCAACCACAGCACCAATCTGCAGCAGGCCAAGAGGAATAGCGCCATGGGGTGTGATGAGCTCATCAGTTGCAACAGCCCCGCGCTGGAGCAAAAAGGCCATGGCGGGAAGCTTGTGCATACTCACCCGCACAGGTGTCACCCATTGCAAGCGACGACAAACCAACAGCTATCTTGCCAGAAACTGAGATGAGGGTCTGACCAAATACCAGCTCGGCTTCAGCAAGGGTGAGCTCAGCTGACAAAACGTTACCTGCAGTTCTTTCCTCATTGACAACAAGCCGGAAGAAATAGTCCTTAAGGCCTTCACCATCACAAACCAAGACATGCTGTGGGCCAGCGCAAAGGGAGCTGAGGGCAGATGCGCTCGCCATTGCAGCGCACCATTTGCTCTGCCCACGGTCGACCATGTTCGCAGGCCAGCGACTGTAGCAGGCCGCAGTTCGCCATCTTCTGAAACAGCTCGATCCTTCCCTACCAGAGGCTCTGACATGAACTCGAGGAGGCACACCGACATCATCCAAGCTCCTTCCCTTGAGCGGGAAGTTGTTCAAACCAGCAGTGCACACATCAAAACGGCAGTGAGTAAAAAGACGGCCGCTCAGGCAAGGAGAGTCGTGACGCAATCAGTGACTTCACATTGGAGTCAACCTCAGCATCAACGCAGCCAACATCCACACTGCACTTCAATTCAGAGTCGTCCTGCGCAGGTGGAAGAAGGTTTGATCCACCTGCCCAGTAGCTGTGCGAAGAAACATGCAAAGAAGACACAGCACGGGATGCAGCAGCCAGACTTCCTTTGAAGCCCTCAATCTTTGAAGCAGCGCGCCCCATGGAATCTGCGTCCACAAATTCTGGTGTATTGCCATCAGTTGTAAAGTGCACAAACATTTTGACCACTGACCACTGCCTTGAAGTCAGGGGTGTCTCCAAACATAGTGAAACAGAGGCTGCAGCCGCCTTATCCAAACAAACCCATTCCAGCACAACACTCAGCAAAGAAACAAGTCACCTCAAAGGAGCCGCATCACCAATGCCATCACCAGCAGAAAACACCTCAGGGTTCGGAATGGCATAGGCCAGGTTGCACCACCAACTGATGTAGGATCACTTCGATCCTTGGGGATCGTCAAGATGTAATGCAAAAAGCTCTGCAGGCTATTTTTTGTTTTCAATATCCACCCGGGCAGAGAATACAAAACGGCAGGAACCCTAATTGTAGTTGCATCGGAGCCAGGCGCCCTTCTCACACGCACGCTAGGCTCTTCAGCAACAAAGGCAGGACAACAATTCAGTCGCCCGACCCAGTGCTTGCAAGGCTCTTTGCCTTCGGCTTTGCCTTCGGTCTTCGCTGAGGCTCCATCATGGCGCCTTCCTCGGTGCTGCTTTCTTTCTGGCCCTGCTGCTGTGGCGTCCTTCCCAAAGCTTTCCGTTTGGTGAGGTACTTCTCGGTGTCCTCCAAGTGAATCATTGCCAGCTCTGCCCACCTCGGATCCAACAGGCGAGAAAAAGGGCTCTCGCCATCTCGCACAGCAGGCTGCGTATGCTTTGCGAAGGAGGAGAAGGGGGGAGCCCCTTCCAGGGAGAGCTCGCCCGCCAAAGTCCAAGATCCAGAGTCGATGGAGGCCTGGTCGAGCATCAAGAGAAGCAAACAGGCCCTCGCTCTTGCCTTCGCAGTGTCGCCAGCTGTCAGCGAGTCGAGGATCCCAGCTGCACTCCAAGAGCAGTAAACGTTGGTCCTGTAGTTTCCAATCCTCGACCGAAACTCGGTCCAGGCCCTCGCATTGAGGCCTACTGGATGCTGTCCGGGCCCCAACGTCTGCGAGCTAAGGTCCTCTTGCATGAGCCGCTCGATCAAAGCGTAGATCTCTTGAGGGCTGCGTTCGAATGCAACTCGTAGGCTCCTCCTGGCTGCAGCCGCCTTCTTGCCAGAAGCTTGCACTGCAGAGGCATCTCCGGACAATCCGTAGGAACCATCGAGGGCATTGTCAAGGCTGCTTGATGCTGCCTTCTTCTTCTTCTCCTCCGACAAGATTTCGACAATAGCTGTGAGCTTCCCAAGCGACGTCGAAAGCGGGTCGCACTCTTCTCCCAAGCCAGATCCTTGCAGGCCTTCTTCGGCCGGGACAACGTCATCCTCTGAAAGAGCGTCGTCCACCGCCAGGTTCGGATTCATGTCCTTCACCTTCATAGCAGGCTTCCCACGAGCCATGAGCTGCTGCATCTGCTGGAGGTTTTCCTCTGGAACTCCGGCTTGAATGGCTGCATGCACTACTCCAGCATCGAGCATATAGGGAACTTGGCCTTGATGTCCAGGGACTCGGAAGTCGGCCCAGCACGCCGTTTTGCTGACACTCCAGCCGGCGACTTCGACTTTGCCTTCCGCTTCGGCACAGTCTGCGGCTTCACAGATGACAACTTCTTCATCTCCTTGGTGATGTCGTGAAGGGCTTCCTCCAAGCGACCAGTGCGGGCATTAAGAGGGGAACCAGCATCGCCCTCCTCGAGCAGCTCGCTGTCGTTGTGGTGGCCGCCGCTGAGAGGGGCTCCGTCGACACCGTCCGCCGAGAAGAATGCGAAGTGCTCCTGAGCCAAACCCACCAGCCCTGGAGCATAGGGCCGAGCTTGAACTTCGCCCACAGTGAAGCAGAAGTCGCAGTCCGCCTCCTCCACAATCTCCAGCAAGTCTGCATACTCTGGTCGTAGAAATCCGACCCATAGCTTAAGGAACTGGTCGTCCAGCGGAACTGAAGGGTTCTCCAAATCTGCGGCCTGCACTTCAATCAACGTAGGCTTCGACAAGGCACCCGCAGGGATGATGCGCTTCGACACAGCGCGATTCCAAGCAGCAAAGGGGATGGCAACCAAAAGCTTTCCTTCAAAAACGCAAATCTGAATTACTTGCACACTGGGACAGCCAGCCTCGGGATCAACTATCCAGAGGCCAATGGGATAACACTCTTCCACCGCACCCTCAGCAAAGACGTGAGGGTCTCGCTCCACCGGCCAAGGCGGCTGGCGGAACAAGGTCATTGCTCAACGATGGTGGGCCAATGGAGCCGCGCACTGTGCACGACCCGCTTAGCCTCTCGCTCCGAGGGGAGCCCAACAAACACGCTGTCACCCGGGTCCAGGTTGTTGGGTTTCACCAGGCGCTTTGCTGAAGTCCAAGTGCGAAAAACTCGCACAGGTGTGTAGATCTGTCCCTCAAAATCCCTTGCCACAAGCCAGATTCGGCTCGAAAAAGGAAGCTTGTCACGGCCACTGGAGCCTCGATGGGTACCTTCCAAGCTGCGGGCAATAAACCGCCCAATCTCGTCACAGATCTCCTCACGCTCAATCCAGGTCAAAGGAGTGCCCGGATTTGAAGGTGTAGTGGGTCCGTTGGTTTCAGCCACAGATGGTGCCCTATCTGGCACAGGGGATTGCTGAGGCGAGAAATGCGGGGACCTCTGAGAAGGAGCTCTGCTGTCGGAGTAGCTCACCTCTCTTGAATCACTACGATCTCCGCCGCCCAGTTCAGAAGATGCGGCAACTGCCCGCCTGAGCTCCCTTATCTCACGCTTCAAGCGAATCACCTCACCTCTCAAATCGTCCAGTTCAGCCCTCAAGTCCTCAATCTCGACTTCAAAGGCAGTTGAAGGTCGGTAGCTCATCAACAGAGCCTGTAGAGGGGTTTTCTGTCCAGATATGGCCTCTCCGGCTCTCGCCTCTTTCCGCCCCAGCAAATTACCAGCCACTTGACTGTGACCCAAACCTCAACGGAAAAGAAAATGAGGAACCTGCAGCTTGGCCAGGCGAAAGGCTTGGAGTATGGCTCCCGGTCGGGCCACGACAAAGCCTAAGGGCCTAAGCACACGATCCACCAGTGGAAGGGCCGCTAGTGACCGCACGCCTATGAGCCCAAAGTTCTGCACCATGGACATCATAAACATCACAAGCCATGTGTGTGTATATGTGTATATATATAGTTATTATTATATATATACACATATGTATATAATATATAGGTACATGATGGTACATGTACATGGTTGCGCTGAAGTTCCCACCATCTCCCACCACTTGCCAGTCCCTCAATATGCCCTTCTTCCGTGGCCCAATTTTCCAGATGGCGTCTTGGAAGGTGGGGCCGGAGCCCAGAAAATTTAGAAAACGAGACGGATCTGATTTTCCACTCCACTACACTCCACTAAAAGCATGGTCTGTGCCCTGTGTAGTCTATTGGATCTATAATAAAACTCATCACAAATCATGGCTTTGCCCCTGAGTCGTGTGCTTGGGATCGGAGTTCACGCAGTTCATTGATAAAATTCTGTTGCCAGTCCCGATTCAAGGACTCACTGGACTCACTCCGGGTCACACAATGCTTTGGCGCTTCTGCAACAGCGGGTTAATAACACCACTGTTTTCGAGCTGCTGTCCAAAGTCTCGTAAGAACTCCAAGTCCTTAGTGTTGCTTCCCCAAATGGACTATCCTTCATTCAGTAGTATTCAGCTAATAAATCTAATAAGAATCCCTTCAACAAACTCACCAAACTGCCCTGGTGGCCATGCATCCTTCCCCCTTGGCGCAGGTCCCAGGGTGCCAAAGGGCAGAACGGGTTCGTCCAGGAAGCGTCGAAAGGCGCTGGTCCACTCCCCAGGTCCGCAGGGCGTCAAGCCATCGAAGTGCAAGGACTGCATCCGTTCGAAGGGCCAGCGGCTAACCTGGATCCAAGGTTCTCTCATCCACGGTAGAACTTGAGAGCAGAATGATGTTAAAATATGCTGAAATGTTGAACAAATTGGACAAATTCAAGTGATCCCTAGCTAAATTCCTGGATCGTACCAGTGGACTGGCGATCTAGGCGCCCTCCCTCAAAACGGACTACCGAAAAAGATTGATGTCATTGTGCCATCCCAGTTTTCAATGGGAAAAAAAACAAACGACACTTTGCAAGAACCAGAAAGAGCCAGGAACGTCTTCCACAAACTTCCGCAAGACCTGCGCATCACGCTCCCCTCGATTCAGCACCAGCGCTTGTAAAATGGGCGGCACCAGCACACCGCCACTGACAGCTTCAAAGGCCTGTTGCCAGTCCTCTCGATAGGTCCAGGGCAGGAGACCTGCCCATCCCAACTCGGGCGCCAAGGACTTGGACGCATCCTGAAACGCTTCGCCAACGCCTTGGACGTTGATGGCGCCCGACTGGAAGAAAAGGGAGAAGATCACAATCCTGGCAGTTGCCATTTGAACACCCAAATCAAGCCAGCTGATTCAGCCGATGTTAAATGAAACCCCTGCATCCTGGACTACAGGGCAACCCATTTTAGCGAATGAAATCGCCTGAATTCCAGGGTACCCAGCCTCTGCCATCCTCGTTGCAAGGCTTGGGAATCAGATTCGATCGGCTCAAGCGGACCATCTCTGGCATGGAAGAGTAAAGGTCGAGGATCCTCCAGGGAGACTTTGTAGCCATTGTAGCCATGATATAGGTGGAGATAGGATTTTTGTACTGAATTTAAAGTGGAGCCTGAAATGCTACAATTTAGCTTAACCTCAGTCAACCAGCTTTTCAAAATTATAGAACCCCATTCTGCCCCATTCTTTGGTTTGAACGAGAATTCTGCTGGCCTCCAGTAGAATATCAGGAGGCGACCTTGGAATTGAGATCAGCAAATCTGTCAGTAGCAGCAACCGAAGTCGTGGCACAAACATGGCCACTTCGCAGAAAGCCCCAGTGGAGGGGTCCTTGCCCACGGGGCCCAGCACCTCACGTGACATGCTGAAATGCCATTGGGAGTGGTCGATGCTGACCTCTTCATGAAGAAAATCGAACATATATATATATATACAATACATATATATATATACACAATACATATATATATATTATGTATATATATATTATGTATATATATATCACATGTGTATTACATATAATAAAGGTGCTTGGAAAGAAATCGGCTTGAGCTGCCAGGAAAATCCATTGCTTGCAAGGTCATGAAAAGGATATGGGCAAATTACAGCGCACCCGTGACCCTCAAGTCAATTAATGTACACTTCCTTGTGGAAATTTTGCTACAACATCCATTGACTGCAGTATTGCTTCTATGACTTCAGCAAAGATAGCAATCGACCTTTCCTACTAGCTCATCTCACAGAGCTTGGATAAGTCACACATAAATCGTTTAAAGACCAAATACGCAGACTAAGTCCACCGAGGGCACTTCGTGCTCTAATTCAGAGCCCCATGGCAAGTCCGCACCCTTGCTACTTCGTGGCAGTTCATGGAGGCGAGACAAAGGAAAGCCCAGAAATTCCAAAGGCAGCTGAAATGGTACCGAATATTGACCTGGATACACATCAACAGCATCCCAGCCCCTGCTTGTTTCACTCCAAAATTGAACCATTTTCAGGCAATCTCTTTAAAAACAAATGTTTGGGCACCCACCTGGAGCATACCAAACCTCAGCCTCTGGAAGTTGACGAGCCAGAGGCCCAGCAAAGGTTTTGTGCTCAACAGCGACAGTTGGTAAAATCAAGAACCGCACTTTGCCATGCGTAGCTTCCAGCTGCCGCAACATGGAGATACACTCGGGAGTTGGTGCCACGGCACCGTAAACCAATAAGCCTCCGTCGTTCAGGCGAAGAACTGTCATGCGGATGGGCACGTGCACATAGAGAAGACCCAGCTTCTGTTCGAGACCCCAAAGCTCCCCTGGAAGGTACTCCTGCAGAATGGTGCGTCGACGTTCATATGGAGCTATGGGCAAGGCAGGCCACAAGTCCCAGCGTGCATCTGCTGGGACATCCGGAGGTAGCAGAGATTCTCGGGCGATGGCGTGGCGCCTTAAGGCGTCCAAATCAGAGCTTCGAAACGTGGAGAGTTGACTTCGAGGAAGCACAAAATCCAGGCAGCAGTAGCTTAGAAACGCACAAAATACAAGCGAGGTCGAAAGAGCATGGCTGGCCATGCTACGGATTGCCATCACACCGAAGATACGCTGGATGTCTTTGGCATTGTGTGGATCCATCGATGAGATATGGTTCAAGCTGAGTTTGGATACATCATGTTTCACAATTGTGTCAGCTTTACAGGCACACATTCCTTACAACAGCTGAATTCTGAATTTGTAAGATTCTGCAAAGCCATGTGTTGCTTGAGCATGCTTGAGCCATCAAGCTCAAAAGTGCCATATGTCCAGAACTTCATCAGTCCGTGCACAAGTTCGAATACCATTGAAAATGAAGGGGACAATGCTCAACAGTGAAACCATTGTTGTCTGCAAGTCATTCATTTGCGTGTTCTGCTGCTTTGCTGTGCACTGGTACTCAAAGCACTTTCCAAGCAGAACTCTGGCTAGCAACAAAATAGTGCCATTTCTCAGGCCAACAAATACCAAAAGAACATTGACACACTATGACACACTGCTAAAAGAATTGTCTCCTAAGCAAAAATTGAAGTCCCGTTCAAGATGAAGAAGTAAAGAGAACATACTTTGCCCAAACGGTAAATGCCTATGGGAAAATTCCAATCCCATGTCGTTCTATGTCGTTCTGTACCCAACTTCACGCCTTGGACATCTCCTTCGGCACGGAATTGGACCCTGTGGTTGATTCCGTTGATTCCCCCGAAGGCCTTCCATGAGAGCCGGCAAAACTTCAAAATCCCAGATATCTCCAGTACAATTGGGGACCCCCCAAGAAAATCCCTCATGTTTGACGGATTTTCAATATTTTTCAATGACCTTCAGTGATTTCCACTATTGAACTCTACTGATTCTACTGTAAGCAGTGGAACTGGGAGTCCAGGTTGGGAATTCTTCACCTCTTCCTTTGCAGCGGTAGTATCGCCTCACAGGTTCCAGCGATCGAAAACTCGGAGCCAAAAACGGGCGTCCGAGGCTCCGACAACAGCTTGAGACTTTGGCAAGTCTGCTGGTCCTGCAAGGCAAAAGAATCACAGATGGCACGGTGAATTAGCGAAAGTTAGACCAAGTTAGAAATTCACCAATTTCACAGCTTTCAAGTTAGATTCAGTTAGACTTTCGAAACACTCTGGGAGTGGAATTGTGGGCGTCCCAATGCACTAGTGGCTGCCATCCGATTTGGATCCTTCTAAGGCGACCGATGGAAGAGGTGCCTGGGCAGATCACCAGACTATCCACTCACGAGACTCACGAGTCGGGATGTCTCTCTTCTGAAAGGAAGCTGAAAGCTGTGATGTCGTGCAAATAGTGCAAGTAAGTGCAAGTAAGAGCAAGTAAGCGCAACTGAACTTGTCTCTTTCAGCTTCGAAGATCTTCGAAGTGTTGCAACCAATGCCCGTAATCCCAGACCTGAAAGATCCAAGGACTTAGGGCAACCCTGATCCCACTGCTCCAAGTCCCATCGCCAAGATGCAGCATTTGAACCTCAAGTTTGGCGCTGCGATGATCCGCTTGGGGACTACGGTACAAATGCTACAATTCATTGTATAAAGTGGTACTAATCAGTACATCTCATTGTTGTGGGACCATATCTCGGTACATCGGCTTTTACCAGTTTTACTTATCATCGGTAGGTGATTCTCCTGGTTGCATCTGAGGCCGAAACTTTTGCGCCACAGGTCCTCTGTGTGCGTGGCCTCAATGACCACATGATGACCATCATGGCTACGGGTCAAAATGGTCAAAGTTTAAGGCCTGGGAACAAATGAGTTTTGCGAAAGTTTTGGGTATCGCAACATGCCATTTTCGGGGTATATAACTAACCAATTTCATCTAGTATCCAGGAGGTCGCTCTCCTAATGCAAAGAGATGCCAAGAGTGCGACACAGAAGGTACCCTTCGCGGAGACGCAGTTGGCCTTCCACTGCTCAATGGCTCATGCTCAAACTAGGGTTTACGGCTCCTTCAACTGCCATTTTTTCAGTGTTTTAACATGGCTTTTTTCATGGTTTAACTTCAAACAGAGTCAAACCATGGCATACCATGGCCTTGAAAAACAGTGCTTCCGCCCAGCTCCTGGCCATTGGGCCAAGTCATCAGTCTTCCACGGCTCTGCGGCTTGGCTCGTTTCGAACAGACCCTTTCTGAGCTCCCCACCATCCACTGGACGCCTGGAGCACTGGAGCGATGCTGTCGGGAAAAACCACGTTTCGGTGGTGTCCGTTGGTCCCCAAAAAATCTGGCCATTTCAAATCACTTTTATGGGGAAATATGGGGAAAAGGATTTTTATGATCTTTTATCAACCATGAGATGTTGGGGCTCTCCTGTCTTCACACATCTGTGAAGCCCACAGCTCCAATTGCTCGCACACTGAGTCACGGACGGTCTCGCAGTTGGACTGTACACGGCTATTGGGCTGAGACCTCAGAATTCGTCATGGCAAATGACAGCTGGCCGGTAGTTTAAACCCCAGAGAGATGGGTATTGATAATGTGCAGTAATACAGCGGTAGTACAGTAATAGTACTAGTCATTGTGATGTATAGTCCATAAATATTGATCAAATCCAATCATCATCCCAAACATGGTTGAAAATAAAGAATGCTTAAAAACTTAAAACCACCAACCTGACAAGTGGAAGTTAGGGCCGTTGATCACTGACCCCTTCACAACTCCTCCTTAATGAAGAGGAAGGAGCAGAATGGAGGACAAGTATGCAGCTGTTGCAGCGGCACTGTGCAATAGTGGAACTATTTTGCAGCTCGGTGACACCCGCGGCACTTCCACATGTTCATGTTCATCGTCTGGTGGATCCTTGGAGTCTCAAACCATCTCAAACCACTCAGAAGCCTGAAAGTATCTCAATGTATCTCATCACCGACACTCAGCAAAGCTCAGCAAATTTGAAAAATTTGGAAGGATAATGAGACCTTGAGCCCAAGATAATCCACGCCCGGAGACCTCTTCTGCTTTGTCGATGGCTTCAAACGCCTAAAGCTCTGCGAGGTTCAAGACACTGCCATGATGCAAACGCACAAGGCACTGCCACAAGCAAACCAGGCCTGAATATCAACTACTGCCATTTGTCTGGCCTCAGAGCACTCGACTCGGAAACCCGATTGAAATCATGGATTCCAGGGACAACGAGACAACTCCGAGACAACACAAAAATGATATTCCATGTCATTTGAGCTTACACAACAAAAATGCCATGATAAACGAAGTAAGCCAGCTCTGCAACCCAACAGCAGGTTCCAGCGTTACAGTTCCGTTCCGGTCTTTGAGCTCGACAAAAAACGATGCAGCGATGCACCACTCCCAGACCCAGAGATTGAAACTCAAGTCACTGCTGCTAGGAATTTTCCAGCAAGAATGTGGAAGAAAACTTGCATGTACTGGGAAATACTGGGAAACCATACCTTTGATGGCCAAATTGCCACGAGAGCAACCAGAAGGTTGTCATCGTGGATATCAAAAGCTGCATGCTGAAGGCTGCCAAAGTTCAAATGCAGGACTTCATCAGAGTTGTTCATGTCAGGAAAGCGGTTATATCAAACTGAGATGATCAGGGGTTCCCATGTTTTTGTATCTGCAACTATTGTGCGAACAGAATCCTCATAACAACTCAACTGTAAGACATCTTGGATGCCAGGCATGTTGATTCGGCTTGAGCCACAAAGAAAGGGAGTTTGTTCTTGTGTAGCAGCTTCGCGCTTCCCAACACACACTCTAGAAACATGCTCAATGCATTTGAGAGTAATAAATTCCATACCATTGCATTTTTGAAGTAAGGATACCATTTGTTGTGCAGTTTTTTTATCTTGTCAGGACGATAAAACATCTAAATTGTGAGGATTTTTTTGGCCTGGGCGCCACGCAACGTGTCTGTACTTTCTCGCCATCTTCTGCAAAAAACGTTGTTTGTCAGATTGTCGTCTCTCAATATCTTCAGTTGTTTCACGAAGACCAATCAAGATGCGATTTTGGGGTGTGATATTTTCATCAATACGTTTCATGGTTGCTTTGTATCCCGGGCTTGCTTCAATAACGCCAAGTCGGGCAATATCGATCAGTGTCCCATGCGGTATGTTCAGGTTCTTCGCAGTATTCAGCATCATCATGCCCTTGCGACTTTCCTCTCCCTGACAACATGGCATGATGGCAAATTCCACCTTGCACTCCACGCATTCACGTATCAACTCATCTGAAAGCAGACTGCAAGCATGGCAAGCCACCACCATCACTTGGCTCGCATCCACTTCTTCCTTCTCCAAAAAAGAGGCCAACCAACCAGTTTCGCTGATGTCACCAGCACGAAATTGCACCACTTCTGGAGATTCATCTGGCAGCCATGCAGCCCGGAGATTCTCAAAACTCTGGGGCTCGTAGAGGTCCACAACCACCGCCCTCTCCACTTTGCGAAAAGCTCGAAAAACCAACGCGATTCCACCATGGCCTCCTGCAACATCAGCTCAAAATGGTACAAAATGGCACCAAGAAACATCAGGGGTATTGCAGTTTGCTTTGTGTTCCAATTATTCACTTGTTTTTTTCTCTGAAAACAAACCATGCCTGCTGCATCGACCAGAATCTGTCGCCGCCCAAGTTGTTTGGAACAAGCATTAAAGAAGGCAAAGCATTCCTTGACCTCTTTCGCTGGTGGTTTAGGATTTCCCATTCTTCTCCATGCCAGCCAAAGTGCATATTCAATCCTTTGCCGTCCACCGAATTCTTCAGGAAAATCAACATCTTTGAAAATTTCTCGGAGCTGGAACCCATCAGATTTGTTTGACTGTCGCTGGACAGATTTGGGGACAGCGATGGATGCAATGGACGCGATGAATGCCGCAGAGGGAAGGGAAAGGGCTGAACTGACCACGGAACCCGGCCCATTCCCATTCAACAACCCATTCACTTGCCACTTCCGCAAGACCTGTTGCGATCGCCAAGTTCGTGAAATCGGTGCCAACGGCATGGTTGGCATGCGTTGTATCGGCTGCATGATGCACGTCAAAACACGCAAACAGGCAGTTTTGTGAATATGTCATATGACAAAAAATGGTTTGTCTCCATTGAATTTGCAACAAATGCGTCCTTCAAGTCCAAATTGAAAATTGAATTTGTCATCTGGAAACGAAAGGGTCAAATGTTGTTCAGGAAAATTACCATGTTTTCCCGCTTCACATCATGGGCATGTTGATGCTACATGTATCACAACAAAAAACAATGTTGTCCTTTTGTTTCGCACAACTTCAGATTTTACACAACAATATCACATCCATCAACGCATGGAATTTCAATCACATATCGTATGGCATTTGATCCAGGTCCACTCGTTCCATCTACTTCAAAATGGTCGAATTGATTCTTTGCATTTTTGGAAATTCACATTCCGCTCATGTCCCTGTCCCAATTTTGAAGGCAGTTTGGGTCTTTTGAATGTCATCGTGAACTAAATTTACATTGGGTTTTAAGTCAAACTCACACCATAACATTTTGTAGTTCATACTTTCTCAACAGGCCGAACCAATCTTTACCGAACCTAACGTCAAACACCATGATGTTTTATGTTCACTGAAATGTTCAAGGCGGACTTCTTCTTTACCCAAGTTTATACAACGCGTTAATATAAACCATTTTATTAATTCTTTATGGGTCCTTACAAAAATCCAAGGAAATTTTTGCATTCAAAACGTCTTTCAACTGTGGCGACATCCGAGGTCCGGAAACCGTCCCTCTTTCTCTCCCTTTTTTGGAACTTGCTGAATTGTCCGAGCCAGGTGATTTTTTTTGGATACTTTCATCCCGTATTGACAAAGTCCCATACCTGATGGCATGCGACCCCCTCGTACATGAGGCGGCACAAGGGATATCCATAATTTCATCAAGTTCAATGGCCAAATCCTGGCCGACTTGAAGAATAAACCCACAGAGTATCCCAAACAGCCAGAAACAAAAACAGTTACGAAACACGCAATGAGTGAAGTATGTTTATTGCCCAGCCCTTCTTACTCTAGAGGTCGGGCGTGCAAGGCGCAATCAAAGCACAAACACTTTATGAAAAAACGTTTTTCCAAAAGCGTTTGCAGTACTGTGGCAGCTGAAGGGCCAATATTCCCGAAGCTCGTGCGAACGGTTTTTCCAAAAGAACTGTTGTCCGCCTCACTTTTCATTTCGTTTACCTAACATACATCATCCACATCCCTGGTGTCCTTTACATCACCTACATCTTCTTTACCATTTTCTACACCATCTTCTCTACATCTACATCTACATCTACACCATCATCACCATCATCATCATCATCATCATCACCATCATCATCACCTACGTCTGTCTCACCTACATTATCTACACCACCTACACATTTTTTCCTTCAACCACATCTATATCACATGCCTTATCTACAACACATACATGACCTACATCATCATCAACATCACTACATCCTCTACATCACCCACATCACCTACATTTTCTCCACCATCTTCTCTACATCATCATAATCATCATTTTCACCATCATCACCATCATCATCATCATCATCAATCTCACCTACACCATCTACATCACCTACACAATTTTTCCATCAACCTCATCTACATGACATACATCATCTACAACGCATACATAACCTACATCATCATCATCTATATCAATACATCCTCTACATCACGTACATTTTCTAATCTATCTAACCTTACATCACTTACAAAATCATCCTCATCATCTACAACATAGACAACATCACCTACATCAACTACAGGTGATCAACTTCTCAGTAACTCCTACAAAACTTGAGAAATGTCATCTACACAGGAGTTGACTTGCAGGTGATCCACTTCTACTTGAACTCCTACAAGACTCCTGCGCAGAAATTGTTACACAGGAATTGCTACACAGGAGTTCAGCTAACTTCCAGGTGATCAAATTGTATATGAATTCCTGCAAAATCAGACTTCTCCGGTTCTTCTATTTCTCTCTGGCAGCAGGGACAGCCAGGTGGTGGCTTACGAAACATTACCCTCTGCGGCGTGTTGGACACCCAAACGTGTGTCGAAATGCGGGTCTTGTTTGTCCTTGGGCAACCCTCTGCGGAGATCGCGCGTGCCGGATGGGCAAACATGTGGTATGGTGAAATGCGAAACTTCTTTGCCCGTCTGCGGAGATCGTGCGTTTCGGACGCCCAAACATGTGGTGGAATGTGAATTTCTTTTGGGCACTGGCAACCCTCTGCAGACATCGCGCAGGTCGGACATCCAAACATGTGGCAAAATGCAAATTTACTGAGGCCCGGCGCACCCTCTTCGCACGAAATGAGAGCCAACCGTCAAAAACTGGGGTAAAAATTGTGATTTTGAAAGTTCTGATGCAAGCGTGGCATGGAAGTCAAACGGTAATAACTGTGGGAAAACTGCGGTTTTTTAACGTCAGACGTCAGATGCAAACGTTCAAGAATTGGTGTAAAATTGCGATTTTATCCATTTTGACACGTCGGCACAACTGTTTCGCGGGAAAAAAATTGTGTAAAATTGCGATTTTCCAAGGTCACGCACAACCCTTTCATGCAAGATGATTGTCCATCGTCAAAAGTTGCGATTTTCCAACGCCGGCTGCGACCCTTTCGCACGATATGATGGCTGAACGTCAAAAACTGAAGTAAAATTGCGATTTTTTGCAGCGTGTAAAAGCTGCTCTGGAATCGTTTTTTTCTTGTCTTTTTCTATGTGCTGATTAAGCCCATCTGAGAGGAATCTGAGCGGCTTGATCGGTTTCATGTTAGTTTGGATGTTCACATTCTGACAAGAGGGGCCTCTCAATGCAGAGTACTCACTCTTAGGGTTTTTGCGGTGACACTAATTCGTTTCATTCTTTGTGACACCTGTCAGCAGTTAGACCGCTATGTGGGTGGTAGTCAATGTGGTGGCGGCTTTGGGCCTGCTACTACAGCAGCGTCCGACCCCACAAAGACCTGTCTGGCCTCCCTCTTCCGTGTCACAGGTGGAGGGGGCCCGGGCCCCATGGCCCCACCCTTTGCCACTGCTCGGCTTTTCGGCTGTTTTCGGGGCTGTAACATCCCATCCGTGCCCACATAATCTCCTGTTGTGGAGTCTCAGGGTCTCGGCTGTGAGGCCGACTTGAGACACGCTGTCATGCGGCGAGATCCCGTCGGCAGCTACCTCGCTGTCTGGGTTGTGTTGGCCTCGCGGCGCAAGTGTCAATCTGTTTTGAGTGAGTGACACTCTCCTCTCAATCCCTGGCCAGGACGATATGAGATGTCCACGTTGGCCGCAATGGCCGCATTTTAACCCCTTAGGCCCTTAGGGTTCTTGTTGCTAAATCCTGTGAAGGATTTCACAAAGGGTCCCGACCCATCGGTGAGGCTTTTGGGGTTCACCGGAATTTCTTCATTCCGGTTAAGTGTAGGATTGTACATCCTTTTGACGATCTTCCTCTGACCTGAGAGTCGGGCGCCACGGTGTATCTCGTACATTGCAGCCGGCGCCTGTTCTTCTGCTCTCCTCTTGGCGCTGAAGAACTCCAGCGCCTCACGCTGGCGTTGACGCCAACTCTTGCGAGCGTTCCTCCTCTTCTCTGCCTGTCTTCTCCTTTTCAACAACCCCGTTGGACTAAGCAGACGCTTTTACACAAACGCTTTTACACAGTTGCTTTTTACACACAGAAGCTTTCACACACAGCACACAGAAGCTTTGTACACAAAGAAAAAAATGCAATTTTACCTCAGTTTTTGGCGATCGACCACCATTTCGTGCGAAAGGGTTGCAACGGCCTTGGGATCGCAATTTTACCGATTTTTTTGACGATCGAACCTCATTGCGAAAGGGTTGCGCCGGACGACTTGCAAATCGCACTTTTACCTCAGTTTTTGGCGATCGAACCTCATTTCGTGCGAAAGGGTTGCGCGGGACACCTTGAAATCGCAATTTTACCGCTGTTTTTGACGATCGAACCTCATTTCGTGCGAAAGAGTTGCGCGGGATCGGTGGAAATCGCAATTTTACCGCAGTTTTTGGCGATCGAACCTCATTTCGTGCGAAAGGGTTGTGTTTCGTGCCGTCTCGTTGGCACTGCCCCTGCTCCCGCCTCCAAAAGAAAAATAGAAAAGAAGGAGAGGGCAAGAGGGCAAGAGGGCAAGAGGAGAAGATGTGAGATGAGAAGATGTGAAGATGAGAAGATGTGAGAAGATGTGAGAAGATGTGAGAAGATGTGAGAAGATCTGAGAAGATCTGAGAAGATGTGAGAAGATCTGAGAAGATGTGAGAAGATGTGAGAAGATGTGAGAAGATGTGAGAAGATGTGAGAAGATGTGAGAAGATGTGAGAAGATGTGAGAAGAT
>Ga0126342_10007777_pt1 | contig 19178 bp, 18 predicted proteins | sample Cyp1metagenome_FD_92528 | JGI IMG/M metagenome (GOLD analysis project Ga0126342, IMG submission 92528) | Coral microbial communities from Lord Howe Island, Old Settlement Bay, Australia - Cyphastrea 1 metagenome | ecosystem: Host-associated > Invertebrates > Cnidaria > Coral ... | reverse complement strand
TTTCATTCCTTCCCCCCTCTTCCCCAGCAGGTTTTCCCCTCGCACCCCTGTTTAGGCCCTCTGAAGCCCAGAGGGTTCCCCAATAAGAGAGGGCCACGAAAAGAAACCCCCCCCCCCCAAAAAAAAAGAGAAGGGCCACAAAAAGAAGCCAAAAAAAAAAAAAATCGTCTCACCATGGAATCCAACGTGGCTAACTCCCCTGGTGGGTCGCCCAGCGATTCAGGACCTTCCAAGCTGACCGACACGTCAGCCATGCGAGATGCGTCATTCACACCAGTGCACTAGTGAGACTCATGTCATGGATGAATCCTTTGCCGAGCTGCCCTCCTTTGCCTCCCCTAGTCACCAGTTGTGTCACATCATTTCCAGTCACTGCCCATGATCGTTTCACTTCGGCATTTTGCTATGGCCTAGCAGGCGAACAAAGTTGACGGTTTTGCACAGGCATTTTGCCTTCCGCTGCAGCTTGCAGCTTTGCACTCTGAGGACACCTGTGGTGGGCTTCATCACCATTGCCATTTTGGCATTGTTTCACTGCGGCATTTTGCTAAGGCCTAGCCGGCGCTCCCATCGAAGTTCGGATGATGGCATTTTGCCAAAAAAAAAAAGGAGAACCAGAGGCCATGCAACGTACCTCTGACCACTGTTTGCCTAGCAGGTGCATATGACTTCCCTTGCCTGACCAATGCATTGGAGAAGACTGGACACGCATTGCCTTGAGACACGTCCCTGGCATGACCTAGCCTGTTGCCACCCCCATGCACCCAGTTGCCCAAACTGGTAGATCCCCCTTTCTCCCGGTTTACATGCCCTCTGAATCCCAGAGCGTACCCCCAGTGTTACAGGGCCACAAAAAGAAGCCCAACAAAAAAAAAAGATGAGGGGCCACAAAAAGAAGCCAAAAAAATAAAATAAAAAAATTGTTGCTTCTCAATTAGCGAAGTTTCACAATGCTGTGACCAAAGCGGCCAACTCCCCCGGTGGGTCGCCCAGCGTCACATAGGCCCTGCAATTTGAGACCTGAGGCCACACTGTAGCTCTAAATGGTCTTCACTAGCTGCCCTGCCTTTTTCCCCACAGGCACGGCAGGCTGCTATGGTGCGTAGGGACAGATTCTCACCAGGAGAACCAAATGCATAATCCATGCATTTGAAGGGCTAGCGCCGACTCTGACTTCAGAAAAGGAGCGTGGAAAAAAAAACACACACACACACAAGCCCCTTTGCGGCCTCGGGTGCCGCACCTCAAGTGTCTCGAACGAGACCGGGCCGTACCCCCGCGACTGTGTGTTGCCACGTTTCCTTTTCGGCGCCATATTCATTGCTGTCCTCTTCATTTGGTGGAAGTGCATTGGACGACGTGGGGTGGGCTCCCGTGGTACAGTTTTGTTTTCTGGCCCCTGTGAAGCATCAATCTTGGAATTGGCTTGCCTTGGCGTTGATTGGGCTCTACATCAATTTTTTTTATTTGTGCAGTTACAGACAAGCTTCTACACTGAGCTAGGTTCTTTGACCCTCGAAGGTGGAAACAACACTGTGGGGTGGCTCCCATCTTACACTGACTGGCCTGTTTCCACCTTTCAACGTCTTTTTGGGAAATAATTTACAACACTGGACAGACAGCATCTTTATTTCTTTGAACTGGTGGTGCATCGAGGCAGTGCATTGCAATTTCAACCGGAACTCTTGGACGTTTGCCACAAACTGAGTTGGACATCTGTCCCACCATCTTGAGCTACAAGGTCACTTGACTGTTCCACTACACCAACACTTTTTGTCCTTGCCATCAACTCCAGCTTGGTCTGATCCGTGCCATTGAACTTTTACTGACTTTCATACCATTGAGCCACTGCACCGCCTGTGCCAGTGCATCTTGGTGGGAACAAGGCGTCATATTAGTCCAACTGGACACATCCTCGAGGCGTATACAGTGTTCTTCAGCTGTCCTGGCTGACCACTTCTCCACGAGCCTGGCCGCAGCCCATACGCGTGCCAAACAGACACAAACATACCATCATAGCGAGACAAAATTTGCCTGCCCTTGTATCAGTGTAATCCCCCCTGTAATCACTCATAAATTTCTAAATAGCCCTAAGCCAGCCCTAAAACTATAAGCCTTTTTTCTAAGATTCAATAGATACCCTCAAGCCAGACGCTGCCGAGACCTTGACAGTGCAGCTGCAGCCAAACCCGTGCTGCTGCAAATCCGGTCCCAAGTCCGGACGTGTAGTGTGGACCTCTTTGTATCCTTGATTGTCCCACCAAGACTTTCCTAATGGCGGGATCCATGCTGCATGGGGGTGAGGGTTGTGGGTTCTTGCCGTGGGAACCCATGGGAGCTGACTTCAACGATGAAGCACTGGCCTCCCTAATGACAGCAAAAATTCACGGCCAACCGCCACTCGAGGGCTACGGCCCATTGAAATATCCTTCCAACATGCGTAACATGAAAGCTATCCAAAAGAGAAGCTTCAAACGTGCTTTTGCACGGGCTACACGTGATGGCATAGCCTGGTATAGAGGAACTTGTATGACCCCTAGTGATTTTCCAGTTCATTTGAAGCCATCTTTGCATTCGAGCCCCAGCCGCCCGGCTGGTGTACCGCCAAAAGCTGCCAGTCCGAGATCCCCATCTCATCGCCTTAACATTGCCCAATTTAACGTAGGTGGACTCTCAACCCATAAACTCGAAGAGATAAAATGTTGGGGTCTACACATTTGTGCAGATGTTATTGTGCTTCTTGAGACCAGATGGAGTTTTTCATCTGAGTGGTCAGATGGAACATGGCATGCCATACATAGTGGCACACCTAATGATCGTGCTGACGGCATCATGATCCTTGTCAGGACTTCAGCAATGCAACCAGCTCAGATTGGGAGCGCTGAACTCATCCCTGGACGCCTATTGCATGTCCGTTTACATTTCAGGCAACGTGCCTGTGACCTGCTCTGCTGTTACAACCATGCAGACGATCGCACGGTTACCAGATTGCAGCAGAGAGCCCAGTTTTGGACAGCATTAGATTCAGGTTTAGCCAGGCTTCCCAATAGGAATTCACTTCTTATAGCTGGCGATCTCAATTGCTCAATCCAAGCTGATGGTGAACATGTTGGAACTGATTTTTTCACTTGGAATGGACGCCCACACAAGGGTCCTCAACACCGAGATATGCATTGTTTTCAGGATCTATTGCGTAAACATCATCTCACCATCTTGAATGGATGGAATGCCCAAAATGGCCCCACATATCGGAGTGACCTTGCAGCATCCCGCATTGATTTCTTCATATCAAGGACTGCTGAGGCTGATGGTTTTGCTAGGGATGTGAAATACTTGACAGATGCTGACATAGTCCAACTCACTGGATCAACGCACATTCCCTTATTCTGCAGTATCCGTAAATACCACTTCTCGTATAGGAACCCCCACCAATTCTCAGGGTATACCTATAATCAAAGAATGAAATGTAGACTTGACTGGCAAGCGGGTGCTGACACTTGGACTCATTTGATGGAAGCCACAGATATGGCCCTGCACAATGTATTCTGCTCACATGACATGAGTGCTGATGCCATCCAGAGTTTTCATGATCAGATGGGCGCATGTTTTCAACAACATTACCCTTGCCAGGTCATGGCCAGACAGCCGAAACCAAGTCATCATGACAGCCTCATTCAACAGAAGTGGTTTTTTCATCGGCAGATCAAAAACAATCGATCGATGACCTTGCGTGCAATTTTTCATGTGTGGAAGTGCCACAGCCGCTATACTGCTTTGAATAAAGAACATCGAAAAAGCACGAAACTGCTCAAAAAACAGCGTTTCTTTGACCTTCTTCACTCTGTTCAGCAGGCGGCTGACAAACATGATAGCTTTGAGGTTCATCAGATCATTGCCAAGTACTCTCCAAAGCAGCCCAAAAAGAGGATTCAGCTCAGAAATGCTGATGGAACGCCTGCCTCACCAGCTGAGGCGCTCCAGCTCACCCAGACCTTTGTTGAGTCCATCTGGTCTGGTGATGACCCGGTCAACCTTGGTCCACGGGACCCCCCTGGGGTACCTGTTTCCATTGCAGACCTTGAACATGAGCTGTTGCACTTGCCACACAACAAGTCAGTGGCAAAACCGTTCCTCCCAGCCATAGTCATTAAGCAACATGCCACCACCATTGCCCCATGGCTGCATAGTCTTTTAACCATTTGGTGGTCCTTTTCAACCCCTTACATCCCAGAGGTGTGGAAAAATGCCTGGGTGACCCTCATCCCCAAACCTCATAAGAGTCCTTGTAAGGTTGAAAACTTAAGATTTCTAGCACTACAGGAGCCCCTGGGTAAGTGCGTGATCGGCGCACTCACCCGGAAATTACTAGCTGCCACCAGTGCCAGTTTGCTGCCCTGGCCACAATTTGCTTTCCTTCCCCATCGATCAACAGGAGATGCAATTAGACGGGTGGCAGCCCATTGCCAAGATGTCCGATGTCTCATTGAGAATCAGAAGAGAACAGCGCACCGACGTGCAGAAAACCCTGAATTCTTTAATTGTTGTGGAGGAATCCAAATCTTTTTAGATATTCAGCGTGCGTTTGATCAGCTTCCTCGCCAAAACCTTTTTGAGCATTTGGACACTCTTCACAATGAGCCAGCGCTGACCACCATCCTGGCCCATTGGCACACCGAGACAAACTACTGCATTGATCAGGCAGGGGGTTCAGTGCCAGTCAAGACCACCAAGGGAGTGCGCCAAGGCTGTCGTGCAGCCCCACTCTTATGGAACTGTTTTTTGGATCAGTTGTTTCGCCAGCTGGCCATGCAGGTATCCCCACAATGGGTGAAAACCACACTAACTGCTTTTGCGGACGACCTCCACCAGGGTTCTGTTTTTAAATCCATTCCCCAACTAATGACTGAAATTAATAGGATTGGACTTATTCTAGACACCCTGGAATCCATGGGCCTGCGCCTGTCCCTAGAAAAGTCATATATACTTTTGGCACTTGCCGGTCCCAAAAGCCGCAAACTGAGAAGCCAACTTCTCAAGCATGATGGAAACACCACCTACCTGGAAATCCCCAGGGCCAATGGAACCTGCAGCCGCATCCCGGTGAAAAGAACTGCTGATTACCTGGGGACGCAATTGAGTTACACCAACCATGAACAGTTGACGTTTGCCAAGCGATTGCAATGTGCCCGCGTCACTTTTCATCGTTTGAGAAGATGGTTGAACACGTCACACATCAGCTTGACTCATCGACTGCAGCTCTGGCGTGCCAGTGTCGTTTCAACATTGATGTATGGCATGCTTGCGGTGAACCTCACACTTCCCATCATCAAACGTTTTCAGACTGTCATTTTTGGCATGTACAGAACTTTAACCAGGAATCACAGTTTCAGAACACATGACAGCCATTTCACAGTTTTGCAAAGATATCAGCTTGAACATCCTGTGCATCTGTTGCTGCGCCATGCAAAGCAGCTCCAACACCGCATCGGTCAGAGAACCCAGTTTCTGTCGACAGAAGATATCCTGCTCACTGTTGACTGGAGCACGTTACAACAGAATCAGCAGATGCTGCATGTGGCACTTGAGGTCCAAAGCCATGTTTCACCAACAGCTGATCAGAACCTCGAGGTGCCCTTGGATCCAATTTATGCTTGTTCACAATGTGACTTTGCTGCCACGAGCATTGCCAACTTGCGCAGACACCAAACCACGGTGCACAAACGGCCACATTTCCGTTCGAGCATTGGTCACACCATGGCATGTGCAGTGAATGGTCTCCCACAGTGTGTTTTCTGTTTCAAAACCTTTACCACTTGGAGAAATTTTCAAATTCACTTGGATCGACAATGTTGCCAGGTACGCCCTTGTGACCGTGGCATGAACCTAGAGGCCCTTCTTCGTGAGGAAGAAGAACAGCGCATTTTGCGTCTCCATCAGAACTTGACAGCACAGCTTCTGACCAAGGAGTACGGACGTGCTTTGCTCCAAGTTGTGGCCACTGGCAATTGGAATGCCTTGCAGACCTTGGTCCCAGCTTGCAAGGCTCTTGCCCACCAGTGCTGCGTTTGTGATTTTCACTTCAACAGAGCACAAGAGCTACACGTTCATCTGCGTGTCCATCATCCACAGTGGGTGGCACACACCTTCACCAAGGCCTCACAGCTTTGCCGTGGATTTGCCAGCAACTCACCGTGCAGATATTGCGATACCAGCTTTAGACAGGCTCACTCATGCCCTGTCCTTACACAGGCAGCCATGCTGATGCTTCACATGCCGACTGAATCAGGCGTTCCTGAGATCCCTCCAAGGGCGGCATTGCGGTGTGACATTTGTGGCCTCCAGGCTGACTCCTTAGATGAGATCCATGACCATTTGGCCACTGCACATCGTTTAGCATTTCATGATTGGCAGCCGGAACGCGACTTGATGGGATCTGACCCAGCTTGCAATCACTGTGCAACACCTTTTGCCAGTGTCTCTGCAGTCAGGCAACATGTGACCTTGGGCCAATGCCGTGCCTTCGACCCGTGCAGATCCCCATTTTTGTTGCCCATTGCAGATGAGCTGACACAGATGCTTCAGACCGGTGACTTTCAACAATTTTTGAGAGATCCAATGAAAAGGATGCGCATGACCTTACATTGTGCTCAGTGTGGAGCCCGCTACACGAGGTCCAATGACCTTATGCTGCACCTGCAGACCGCTCACTCAGTCATGTGGAATCAGGCCCAGGCCATGACACGCCTCCTCATCAAGGTCTTGACCCCAGACAACCCATGCGTCTGCAATCCAAATGTGGGCAGGATCACATTGACACATGTCTGTCCTTTCTTTCGGCAGATGGCGATGCTCTCCACCAGATCCTCAGTGGAATTGTTTTTGCCTTGGCGCTCAGATAGAGGCAGTTTGGAAACGCTTCTTCATCCATGTCACCAACATGCAGCTGTTGTGCAGCTTTTGGATGCCATTCAGGACAGACAACTGACGGTGATTTTGCAAAACCCTGTGCTGCTTGAGTTTTTGCGCTCCACTTGCGTCCTTTGTGGAGGTGCTTTTCACCCGGCTCTGCTGCGCGATCACGTGCTCCATGTCCATGACTCAAACCTGAGCAGGATCACTGAAGTTTTGCCCTTCATCTATGATGTTTATATGAAGGTTGCACATACTGATTTCCAGTGTGCTCAATGCAATCAAATCTTCAACTTGCCACTGCTTGGGGACCCGCCACTTGCAGAACAGCACACGCGGCAAACTCTGGTTCTAGCCCACTTTCAGCAGTGCCCAGTGATCCATCAGGTAGGCTTGCTCTTGACAGATGGACTCTACAGAGACGGTCGCCCTGTCTGGCAACGAGACCAAGGAGCTCCTGGCAACGTTTGCGGCGATGGCACCCTTGCTACAGAAAAGCAACCGGGGAGCAAACGCAGACGAACGGGACACCAAGAAGGTCAAGACCCAGCACAGACCTGCCCAGGGGGACAAGCCGGTGGATCTTCATCAGGTGGTGTTCCAGATGGCTCGGCTTCTGATCAAGCTGGACTCCGATCAGAACCTTCTGAGAAAGCAAGACTCCTTCGTCTTCTACATGCAAATGGAGCCAGAATCGGTGATCCACGAGCTGACGGCCAAGGCCAAGAGCTGGCACCAGGAGATGGCACAACCCGAGGGCCAGATGAGGACGCAGGTGTGGAAGCCGTTGAGAGTGACTCTGATGCAGACGCTGGCGCAAACGCTTCAGCACAGACTGATGCGCCTCTACAATGCCAAGGAGACAGATGCGCTTTGGCAGACAGCGCTGCAGCATCACCTTCTGACTGCTCAGGGGGAGTTCTACTTTCAGAGATGGGACCCAGCCACCCAGAAGCTGACGCAGACGGACCAGACTCCCATAGGGATGGACCGCATCAAGCGGTATGTGGATCAGCTGGTGGAGAACACGATGGAGCCCAACAACATCCTGAAATTTCACGCCCTGAAAGCGTCAGGGGATCAGAGAGTCACCCCTTGGCTCCTGCAGATCTCTCTCAGATGCGACGAGCTCCAACACCTCCTAGAGACACTAGCTGGATGCAAGGTATGGAACTTGCTGGGGGCGACGCTCAAGCTGCACACCCTTCACAACAGCTCCCAGGCGTTGCAGTTGCAGAACATGATGGGGAAGGGCAAGAGTGCGGGCAAAGGCAAGCAATCCAGGCAGTGAGCACTGACCGGCCATTTGATAGGCATGCCTTCCAGCTGCTACTCAGCACTCTGGTCTTTGACAATGACCGGAACCACTGCTTCATCAATGCAGCTGTGTATGCATCACTGTGGGCAATTCTGAGTCGTACTGACTTTCAAGTTTCCGATTTGGGGCCTAAGGCCACCCTGATTGTAGATGCCATCCGATCTCATGCACAGGTCCCCATGGTCCTAGCTGATCAAATTTGGTTGTCTGAAGTGATGCAATCATGGCAGAACCCACACAGTCAGGGTGATTCAGCTGAGTTCATCTCACACTTTCTTCGGGGCTTGCATCTTGATGGCTTCAATATGAAGTGGGAACGCAGGGTGCAAATCAATGACATGACCCGCCTGCTAGATGAAAGTGATGCCTGGACACCCATTACAGTTCAATTTGATGAGACAGATCTTGCTCTGACACCAGATGGCTACACAGCCCTTCAAACCATGCTGGACACATGGACGGGACAATATGGCATGGCTACTGCATTGGTTGGCCCATCACCATTGATTTGTATTCATGTTGACCGGTTTGTTCACCAAGGTACAGCTGCAGCCGTGAAATGTGACCGCCCCATTCACTTCCGATGGAGCATTGATTTGCCTTTTTTTCAAGATCACTCTGTGCAGACTGTGAAGAAAGGATATCAACTCATTTCTGCCGTGGCCCACCTAGGTAGTGATGGAAATGGACACTGTCAGGCACTGCTGACAACGTGGCCTGATATTTCCCAGGAACCGGTCAATTTCTTGCTGACCAATGATGGGTTGCAGCCGCAGCGCATCTGGGCGGAACCGGACTGGTTCAAACGCAATGTGACGGTATTCTGGTTATGTGACTGTGATTGCATTGATCACATCAGATTGCCTGCAGTTGCTCCGGTGCAGCCATTGCCAACCCTGACTGATGAAACCAATCCTGATGACATTTCACTGTTCAACCTTATCGGACGTATGTAGTTGCATAGCTCAGCCATTGGCACTTTGCCGCTGACCTGCACCCTGCCATCCGACGTAGCTCTAGCAGTCTAATTCGATGTCAGCCAGTTAGTATTAAAAAAAAAAAAGGCCCAAGAGGCAGAATGCCCACCAAACACGAAGGCCAAAAAAAAAACCAAAAAAAAAAAATGAAGGCCCAAGAGGCGAAAAGCCCAACAAGCACGAAGGCCAAAAAAAAACAAAACATGGTTTTGTCGAGCATGAATTCACTGCGATGCGGCACAGATCTGTCAAAGGACAGTTGCATGAAACTGGCTGACGTTTCACTTCATCTTTCTCCAATTCATTGTGGAGTTTTTGAGTCACAGTGACTTGCTCCACGGAAGGATCTTTCACAAAGACCTCCGTGTCAGGAGGCCAACATGTGTCTTCTGCATGTTGAGGCGCGCACGAGACTTTTCTTGGAAAAGGAGTGTTGGAAAAAAACACACACACACAGACACAGACACAGACACAGACACAGACACACAGACACACACACTCAGACACACACACACACTCAGACACACACACTCAGAGACACACACTCAGACACACACTCAGACACACAGACGCGTACGTTATTTTTATTCTTTTTTCCAGAGTTTCAACCCTGATTTTGGGGAAAAACTCTAGTCCCCTCAAGTCAGATGCATCAGGCACGGACCGATTAAACTCTTGAGCCCCGGAGCGTAGAAGCAGACTCCAAAGCACCCCCCGCTTCAACCTAATGATGTGAGTTGTGACAGGGTCATAGTGTTTTCCATGTTGGTCCTTGAGATCTGACGAACTAAGGTTGTGTTTTCGAGTGAGGACGGGAGAATCAAGGGGGTTACATGTCCAATCATAACTGGAGTAATCCTAAGTATAACTGTTCCTAACTTGTTTGCAGAGATAAGTGGTTTGCAATGCAGCTTAAATCTGTAAGAACAAATCCATGCCGGTGCATCCTGTCGGAGCCTTTATCCTGAGAGGATGTTGAACGCGGCATGTTGCAGCGGGCCAGCGATTGGTTCTCATCCTGGTGGACAGAGAAAGATTGAACCCAGACCGGGGATCGTCCAGATTCAGGATCAATGGAGAACTTGACCCCTGGGACCCAGAGATCCAAGCCTCGAAGCCTCGAAGAACGGGGGCCATTAGCGGATCCTCACGATGCGGAGCTGTGATGGCGCCAGGGTCGGTGTTCATACTCGTCGAAGTGCGCAGCTCGAAATGCACTCTGGTAGATCATGGTAAACCACCATGCAAAGCCATTTGTACAGGTTGAGCCTAGCGACTGCAAAAATTCATGGCAAGGCACACTGCGACGTGTAAGGACTGGGACAAACCCAGAGAACACAAGATTTCAGCTGACTTTCATCACTGAAATTTCATGCTCAGATGGTTTTCAGAGCCTTGCGCACTTTGGATGACAGGAACTATTCAGCCTTGCGCAAAGCCTCAATGAAGGCTGGTTGGGTTGGTGTGGCCGGTGGCAGATGCTAGGTTTTTTGTTTGCCTTGATTTTCTGACTTAACGGGCTGGGATAAACAAACTTTGGACTACACTCCACAGTGATCAGCCCCCCGGAAAAGCTTCTCGAGGTATGTACTGACGTCTGACAATACAAGTACATTTGTCTGACACATTTGCTGACATACATTAGCTGACATTCTTTTCTGACATATATATATACACACACACACTACTAATAATAATAATGATAATAATAATACTACTACTACTAATAATAATACTAATAATACTACTAATAATAATACGAATAATACTAATAATAATAATACTAATAATAATAATAATAATAATAATAATAATAATAATAATAATAATAATAATAATAATAATATATATACATATATACATACATACTGGCATAACGTGACATCATCTCGAGATACGCACTGACAATTTCCTACATATAATATTGTGTTGTGTTTTTTGTCATGTTGTCTGACATACTATGTTACGTACAGAGTGACATGCTCTTCTGACATCGATTCCAAGATATTCCGAGATATGTACGGACAAAATCTGCCATAAATTCTGACACATGGAGGAAGGTACATGGATGAGAGACCCAGAAGACGAGGAAAGCAGATCTATTTCCCAACCTTTCCCAGTTCAAAGGTTGTGGTGCACCATTCACGGAAAAACCGTCAAGGCATTTCTATGTGCAGTGCAGTCTCAATCCTCCAATCATAAGAGTTCCATGTTGACTGCGTCTAGGTACCTGTTTTTGGGGTTTCAACAACTTATATGGGGTTTGCTTGATTATACAATTCATTGCTATCACAAGTTTTGTTTGGATTTGGCACACTTTCCCACAAGGATAGCACCTGCTTCCTGACATTTGGTTTTGTTCTATCGTCTTGGCGACCTTTAATTCACAATCGGCATGGCCCTTCTGTATTTGGCCCAAGACTCTTTTATGGTCGGGCAATAGTCGCTGGGCTGTGACCTAACGCCCCGCGAGCCCCAGAAATTGCTACCGAACAACTTTTTAACGCAGATGTATGGCTCCGCACCTGCGCCTGAAGATGATGACAAGCCATTCGCAGAGGGAGCTGCACCATACGTGGCAGAATTTGTAGGCACTTACCTGTTGGTCTTTGCCATTGCAGTGAACAGCATCTTAGCAGAGCCTTGGGGCCCAACAGCGATTGGAGCTCTGCTTGTGGTGCTGGTCTACATCTTTGGTCCGATCTCAGGAGCATATCTGAATCCTGCTGTTTCAGTCGCCGCCGGACTGGCGGGTCAAATTCCATGGAGGACAGTCATGGCGTACACCGTGTTGCAAATTACAGCAGGATTTATTGCAGGCCTGGCATGCTATGGAGTTTTTCAGATGCGCATGGGGGTAGCCCCTGTTGCACCCTTTCAGTTTTGGGAGGCAGCATTTCTGGAACTGCTATTCACTACAATGCTAGTGTTTGTGATTCTCAGCGTGACTGCTTCTAGGACAGGGCTGGCAAACAACTCTTGGATGCACATCAGCTGTCGAAAGAACCTGTTGTGTTCAATTCTTCTGTGTGGACAAATTCAAAGTACTCGTATGAAGCTGAATTGGACACGATGTGCTAGTGTTTGTATGGTTTAATAAGCTCATGGTATCATTTTCACGCCTTCATCATAAAAGCTCTACTCGAAAAAAATAAGTGAAGCTCAACGATTCGCGCGAATAAGCAATCCATAATGTGCTTCTGTTTCAACACATTTCAAGAACCACGTGAGAATCATGATGATATCGAATGATACCGACACTGAAGACCTGAAAGTTGGACAAATCAGCATCATGCGCAGATTTAGCATAACATCACATCAACATGATTCAAAATGATGATAGGCACACCACCGCAGTGAGAATATTTGAATCTTCAACCAGAACTTTTCACACTGCGCATGTTGAACTCATGGCTCAGGCCCTTCTTTGCCAGGACCAACAATCCCTCCAGTAACCAGAACAACTTCTCGGGTCTGGCCATTGGTCTAGTCATTGTAGCTGGTGGCCATGCAGCGGGTCCCATCTCCGGGGCTAGCTTGAACCCAGCTGCTGCCATTGGTTTGGAGGTTGGTGGGGATGATGGCGCCGAAGCCTTTGGCCTAGCCTATGCCTTCATTCAGCTGCTAGCCGGGTTCCTGGGTGCCGCCTGCTACCGCCTGGCGCGCAAGCATGAGTACCTGGAACTCTGTGGAGAGCCCAGCACGGCTTCCAAACTCTTCTGCGAGCTTTTTGGGACCTTACTTCTTTGCACAACAGTTGCTGGGAGGTTTCAAAGATTCATGATTTTCAACTTTCAACCATAGTTGGGATGAGGATCCCCAATGAGATTTTTGGTGTGGGGTGGCTTAACCACCACCAGGTTGGAATATGCCTCACCCAGCATTCCAACGCCACCCCGTGGGCTGCTGGTGCTGCTTTGAGTTCCATTGTGTACTCCATGCACGATGTCAGCGGGGGCCACGTGAATCCTGCTGTCACGGTGGCAGCGGTGCTCAATGGCAAGTGTCCCGTAGAAAGAGGTGGAAGCTATTTGCCCTGCTTGTTGGTGGTATCCTTCCTTTCTCAACCCCCAAAGATCCCCAAAGGTTGTTTATGAACTCCCACTTATTCTTGCTTTCCTTTATCATTTGCATTTGTTCATCTATATCTAATCTATATCTGTATCTCAATCTACATCAGTATCAGTATCTATCAGAACTTGACATGTTGATACATTTTCTAAATCTTCATCTATACATGTATATATATATATATATATATATTGTCGATATTCATCAAGTTTCCCAATGGATCCCATGGCTACAGGCCTGGCCTACTGTGGCATCCAGCTGCTGGGTGCTTTCATGGCCGGCCTTAGCCTGGCAGCGTATCGTGGCGTCCGCCAGCCATCGCCGGACTTGGAGCCCACGGGCAGCTTGGGCCATGGGGGGAGTTACTGGGAGTGGGTCCTGGAAATGGTTTAACACCTATGGAACAAAACAGATATATGTTTGGGGGATTTTTGGGGGGATTTTTGGGGGGATGAATAATTTTGAGCCATTTTGGGGTGAACAGAAGGCTACGAGAAGTTTGAGCCATAACTTAGAGGTGATATTCAGCAGTAACAGACTTAATTGTGGGTTTGGCACCGCGAAATAGGTGGATTTCTCTCCAATTCCTGGCCGTTTGAACATGGGGAACATGAGGTTCGACCATGGGACGGAATGGAGGTCCAAGTTTGAGACAAACCATCGGGACAAAATACCAATCATACCATGAGACTCTGTGGCTATTTAATGATATTTTTATTTAATGATATATGTATATATAATGATATATATATATATATACATAATGATATATGTACATATATATATAAACATTATTATATATATATATATACACCAGCCAAAAATAATAATTTTGATTGGGAACATGATGATCAACCATGGATTTTTTAGAGTACCCCATTTTCAGAGCCAAGATGAATTGCCACTGGGGCCTGTCTGGATGAGGAGACTTCAGCTGGATCAGCATTTTTGCGGTTGAGACCGTCTTCACCTGCGTTCTTGCCCTCGTCACCCTGAACGTTTCGTCAGGCCCCGGTCCCAACTGGTACTTCGGCATAGCCATTGGCTCATGCTTGACCTTGGGTGGCATAGCTTCTTCAAAGATCTCGGGATTGCTGAACCCTGCCGTGGTTTGGAGTGTGGCCATTTCTGCAGCTACTGAAAGCTTTGGAACGCCATCACTGGCTTTCCACTGTTTGGCATTCTGCCTCTTTGAGATTGCAGGAGGAATTCTAGCTTCATCTTTGCATCAACTGGTACAGGATATTCCGCATATTAAGACTCGCTCTTTTTGATCATGATATATTATCATCTTTGCGAGTGAGAACAATCTTCGTATCTGTCTACATACCAATCATAACAATAGCAGGAATGCGACTTGGTCGAAGGATAGAAAAAAAGGATTCCTCTTGCGGCTGCGGAGCAAACTCAAGATCTGACATCCCGTGAGACCGAATGAATCCCAAGATCAGACAGACCTAAGAGAGATGTGCAGGAACAGAGACTTGAAATGGACCATCCGAACCTTAGATCATTACCTAACAGTAAACTAAGCTCTGGAAAATGGCCTATTGAGTTTGACGATTTTCTATTTAAACAAATGATGATTTCCATAGCTATGTCAGTTTACCAGAGGCTAACGATGAAACATGGGGATGAATTTTGCGCCAGCCGTTGTGTTCATTGGTAGCGCCAATTAGACTTGACCCATAGCCATAGAAGCCGCTAATCTTGGATATTTTGGCACCATTCAATGATATATGTATCTATACGCATATATATATATATCTATATCTATATATATATATACAATGTTTATATCCATATCTATATTATATTTATATCTATATTATACTGATATATTGATATATATATACACATCGATATATCTATATATCGATATATTTATATATCTATCTCTCTCTCTCTATACATATATATATATAGTACACATACATATACTATATATATATATATACAGCTATAAAGCGTATAAACCACCATATGTTTCTGCTTGGTGACCCCCAAAATCACAGGCGGCGAGCCTGGGCTTCTCAACTACTGCACGGGCGGTGGCTCCGCAGTGAAGAAGATCGGGGCCCAGTGGCGGAGTTTCGGGCTGTTACGGTGGGCGTTACGCTGGGCCCGGTGGAGGTTGAGATGGGGATTTTCATCGCAATTTCCATGGGGATTTCCATGGGAATCACCAAAGAAAATGGTGGTTTTCCATGGGGATTTCCATGGGAAGAGGACTTGTTTTTATTGGATCACCGAACCCATGAGGTGTCACTGGTTAGCAACTGGGGTTATATGAGATTATATATTATATTATATAGAAAGAGTTTTTATAAATGGGAAAATCCATGAATTGGGGGACGAACCCGATTTTGAGGGTTATTAAGCACCTAAAAAATCCTAAAAATATAACTTGGGATGATCCTCCAAGTAATCCCATCCCCCAGTTCATATGAAACAACCCTCAGAAGCCATGGTGGATGTAGGGGATGAAATATCACATATTCATATTTGGGACATTTTTGAACCATAGAATGGTGTGTTTAATATTAGGATGATGGGATTGCCTTATCACTGATCACTGGGTTGGTGGTGACAAAAAACGTGTTTTTTTTTTTTCTAAAGTGGGAAGGCATTTTTAAGGCCATATGACATGACTGTGATGTCCGATTGAACGACCTCCGGGGCTGAAACCAGCATTCAGAGAATGATGCGGCCTGTACTACCTCTAAAACGTTTTGAAGTCCCAATCAACTTACAGCGTCCCTCAGTTATGAATGGTGATGATACTTTTTGATATTTTACAATATTCCGGGCACATGAACCACTTGAACATGGGGTTATAGTCTGGATCCATGGATTTTCTTCAGTGTTCATGGGTAGTTTTGACTCTTTTGACCCCACGAAAATCTTTGGAGCTCATCATGAGACCTTGCAAGCTGCCCCTTCACCAACTTGTCCCCTGCGTTTTGCAGGACTTTGCAGAAAACCATTGATGCAGTGTGGTTGTCTCAACCTCAGTGTGAGTGAAAAGAGTGTCCCTCAAACCCCGGCCACGGGAATCAGAACCTTGTTCGTGAAAGGCAGTTGTTTATTTGTGCTTTGCATCCCCAAGGCCTACAAGTCAGGAGGATACCGTTGGGCTCCTCACATGTCCTTTTCGCAAGCCTGTCCTAGATTGCAACAAATTTGTCATTGAACATCAAGAAGTGACTGTGTCCCCCTATACCCTGAAAAGTAGGCCATTTTTTCTCGAGACCTGGGGGCAGCAACTGTAACTCTCATGGCAGAGGCTAATCTCGAAGATCCTCGAAGTGGGAAACCAGGAAAAGTTATGAACATCCCCTATGAAATCCCCATGGAATCCCCATGGAATCCCACGTTGGCTCCCTGACCATCCTGCAGGATTCGGGGCATCAGAAAGCCTTGTGCCGTGATCTCAGACTCGTTCGATGACTCCATGACTACAATCCATGGGAATCCCAACCTGTAAGTATTGCCAGAGGAAACAAGCTCAATGAGCAGCTCAACCAACTCACCAATAAAAATTGCTGGCTTTTGCCAGGAAAGGCCTTGGATCGTAAGGTCAAGCTCATTGTACAGTGCGATTTTCACGCATCAGTCACAAACGGAAGTCCTAGAATGCACCAACCCTCGAAGCCTCTCCCGTTTTTTATGGAGGAGTTTTTGGCACATTCATCCACTGCATCAGGTGGGCCAAAGCTTCAGGAGCTCCAAAGACGAGCTCTTAAGTCTCGTAGCTGAGACATTTGTCACAGCGAGTACCGTTTGAGCAATGCTGAGAAGTTTGGTTTTGTTGGCTCTGATGAATTTCATGGTAACTGCCTGTGTTCCCTGGGGCTTTGCTTCAGAGTTGCATGGGATTATAAGGGCTCATCTATGCCTAGAGCCATAAGGAAATTGAAATGGACCCATCATTGTGTGTAGATGCAACTTGAAATATACACCAAGGCCCAGCAAGAAATGCTCCAAGGACACTTCGTTCAAGGCCTGCGGTGAGGATTGCTGGGTCTGCACCTCTCTTGGTGCCTTGCCTTTACGCCCGCAGGTCGTTGAGGTTTGCGTGTACCGCGCCCAGTGTTGATAGCTGGGAACGTGGAGAAGCATGCCATTTCCTGGGAGTCCCAAGCACTGTAATTTCATTTATAAAGATTCATTATGTGTACATATCATTTTGTAAATATTTTGTTGTTAGTGTGACAAAAGCACTATACATATCATACATACAATTATATACGTACATATACGTATATACAGTTATATGCACATACATAGACATAGAATGACATAGACATAGACATAGTGATGATATAGACATAGACATACATATTAATATGCATATACATATATACATATATACATATATATATATATATTAGATACACTATTCTTGCATTTTTCCAATCAACTTCCCAAAGTACCTGGGATCCCATCCGCTTTACCAAGGGGGGGCTTGGCTTCCATCCTGGACGCGGGAATTCGGCGGCGTGGCCGCGGCTCGACAACAAATACACACAACGTTGATCAGTTACCCTCTGGTAAACTAACATAACTATGGAAAGATCCACCATTTTCAATGGGTAAATCCACTATACATGGGCCATTTTCAATAGCTATGTTAGTTTACCAGAGGGTATTCTATGTGATTCTAGGTTTTTTTTAAATGTTTTTTTAATGCTACTGTACTGTGATACTGTGCCTGTTTGATTTTTTTTGAATCATTACTAAATCGATATTGAAGTGATAAGTTTAAGCGATACCAAGCGGTTCCTGGGAGAGTTTTTTTGTGACAATGGCTCACTTGGATATTATTCTAGACCATACCCAACTGGAGGTTTACGGCTGAGTCCGGCTTTTTTGCTGTCTTGATGGTTATATCAAGTTATATCTCCATTGATGGAGAAAAAGTACCATCAATCAATGGAAAAAGTACCCTCTGGTTATTTAACATAGCCATGGGAAATGGCCCTAATCGAAATAGATGGTTTACCTAGCTATAAAAATGGTGGATCTTTCCATGGCAAAGTGTGAGTCATAACCAGATGGTACCACTAATGGTGAATTCCTGATTCGTTACTGATTGGATCCCATTAGTGGATTTTTCTGGATCCACATTATGACAGACAGAACTGCTGAGGCAGCAAAGCCATCAGCAAGGAGGAGACATGACATATCCGTTGTTTCCAGTGGTTGCATGTCTTGTTTCAATACTTAAAATTAGGGGTATAGCAAGAAAATAGCCAATACTGATTCATCAGTGGATTTTGGGATCCCATATTTCCAGTCAAGCCCATATATGAATAGAACAAGCATGTTTGGATGTGTCTGAAAATGGGGTATACTCCCAATATGGCCATTCCAAACAGGGATAGTGATGATGAAATAGTGGATGGAATCGGGTGCCCTATTTTCAGAGAAACCTATATATATATAGTATATATCATATTGTTGATGATATGTCCCATTATATCTCCATGATATCATATCACCATTAGTTTACCCCGACTTCTCTTGCTGATCCAAGCTGAACGTGCTGCCTTTGCTGGAGAAGCTGCAGATGGCTGCAGGAGAAACTTCCGTTGTTCGATCACTTCGAGCGCCAGGCTGTGGCTATTTGGAACCGTCCTATTTGTTCCATGAAATGAACAAGAGAGAAGATGTATATATATATATACATACATACATACATACATACATACATACATTACATACATTACATACATTACATACATTACATACATTACATACATTACATGCATTACATGCATTACATACATTACATACATTACATACATACATACATACATACATACATACATACATACATACATACATACATACATACATACATACATACATACATACATACATACATACATACATACATA
>Ga0126342_10007776_pt1 | contig 19179 bp, 22 predicted proteins | sample Cyp1metagenome_FD_92528 | JGI IMG/M metagenome (GOLD analysis project Ga0126342, IMG submission 92528) | Coral microbial communities from Lord Howe Island, Old Settlement Bay, Australia - Cyphastrea 1 metagenome | ecosystem: Host-associated > Invertebrates > Cnidaria > Coral ... | reverse complement strand
TTGGTTTTTGTTTGGGCCCGGCCCCGTTCTTTGTTGCTTCGCTGTTTTGCTTTATGGCGAAACGCAAATCTGGCTGGGGGATTTGCGGGTCGTTTTTGGTTGCGTTTTTTGGTTTGTTTGTTTATGTTGATGTGATGATTTGCCCGCGTTTTTGGACCACACGTGTCCTTTTCCTGAATGCTTTTCACCGCTTACGCTGTTGTAAGGACCGTGCCTAGTGCGAATCGGCCAAACCGGAGGAAAAAAAAAATCCCTGGCTGGTCAAACGGCTCAGGAACGCACCCTGCTTTCACTTTGTGCACGCTTCACTTTTGTCTCTGCTTCCAAATCTGTGCGCCATTTGTTCGCCAAAGACATGTTGGAAGTGATGAAAGCAGGTGAGAGTGTCGACCGCGTGTATGCTTGCAAGGCATTGCGACGCATCAAGTCTCCAGGTCCACTCGGGAGGTTCAATAATGCGATGGTTTACCAATCAATTGGTGAAGTTGGCAAGGAATCGGGTCTCCAACAATTATCCAGTTGACCCGAGCGTAAAGGACGAAGCGATAGATGCTTTGATGCATCTTCTTCCCACTGATGCGGCCACGGGGTATCCGTATTTTGGTACCTTAACTGGAACTAGTGCTGGAAGCTGGTGATGATATAACTCGTGCCAAGGCTGCCTCCTTCATGGATCGACTGGACGATATGGTCACGGTTAGCGTTTGATGTGTGGAGAGGCATCAACATGTTTTGAGCAATTCGAAGCCTTTCACAAGAGGGCTGGAGAGCAACTTGTAAAGCTTCTGCCTGGCTGGATTCAGTTGATGCAGAAAATGCCGGAAAGGCTCATGGAAGATGTTACAGAGGGATCCTTAAAATCTGTGAAGGCGGACGTCTCAGTTGTAGCCGGTCGCCACCAGGCAGCACGCCAAAGATGCGCAGCGCCCAAAGATGGAGAGATCAATATAGAAACATAAGAACATGGGGACATCAGGGTATATCACTGGGATGATCATGATCAACTTCAATTCAAGTCGCTGATTCAAGAGAAAATTGACCGGAGGCCATAGGCACATAGGTTTTATGTACGGTCTGACAAAACTTGTTCCACATGGTTTTTAAAACCAAATCTCGCCTTGGTTGGGCAGGGCAGGTATGTCACCCACACAGGTCATTTGTTTGAATCTGTTTGAATTTGCTTGACTGGGTGTTTTTTTTTGAGCAGTTTCACTCAGATCTACATGACCGGATGAACACTGCAAGATCTCCAATTTTCAGTCGGTGTGGTAGTTGCTTCGGAGAAACGGACCAGCATGGTGTACCAAGAAATTTCCGAATCATATCGTGAGGTGTCAATGGCCCAATGCAACCAGATTCGAACCTTTCACGGCAGTTTACGACACCAAATTCTGGGTTTTTAAAATTCATTCCATCCTGATTCCATCCCTATTCCTATGCCTTTATGCAATGGCTTAATGCGAACGTATGTGCCTGCGGCCCCTCTGGAGACAACTGAAACAAACCCAGGTAAGGCCGAAATAGGCCGAATGGGAAAACAGTTCACATCCGTTGCTCCATCCGTTGACATGTCAACGGGCCTGGATTTCAAGGCAAATCTCCAAGATTAAATGAACAACTCACATCGCTTTGTCCAGGAGGAAGAGTCACAGAGTCACATTAGCAATTGGTGGTTTCAAATGATCGTAATGATCCCAGTGACTAACAAGATGCTCCCAACCCAACATGTTTTAGGGCGTTCAACGTTGCCATTTTGTCCATGTTTTTTTTCTCCGTCTGTTTAGCAGGTTGAAAAGCTGGCACAAAAAACTGAACTGGACTTCAATCACTGCACAGAAAGTGCACGCTGACCGTGACCATTGGATTCATGATTTTGATTGGCAATACGAATCATATCTGTCATTCAGATTTGATCGCGATGCCTTCTCGCTGTGCGTGAAAGTGACAGGTTAGAGCGAATACCGCAAAACATTTCACACACATTGGGAAAATACGATGGTGCAAATCATTTTTGACAGCACTCTGCACAAGGATGACATGCACAAATCATGCTGAGAAGTGTAACAAGTTTCATCCACTCACATGGAAAATCCATGTACGTATCTTGAGGCCCACTGTGGTTCGAGAAAAGCACGCTCCCGCTCACATGGTAGCGGAGCCCAATAGGGGCTTCCTACCTGTGGGCTTTTGACGTTGTTCTTGCGCCTTTGCTGCTAGCCGCTAGCCATTGGACACTGGACTTGATTGGCAGCTGACTGGACGGAATTCGGATTTACAGGTTTGGGCATTCGATCTAACAGATTTCACTGGGATTCAAGGTATCTACAACGGCTTGGAACTAGGACCCCATTTGGTAGCGTGGCAATAACTGTGGTGGACAGGTGCAGCATTCTTTGGACATTGCATTTTCAACTGACTGGCAAGGGAACAGCTTTTGATCTGCGATATATACAAGTGTTTGCACTCTGGCGTGTGAGAACAATTTGTGTTACAGCTTTTAGGGGTTACAATTTGGTACGTTGTGCAAATTGCAATACAGCTTGTGCTTGTTGCTTGACGTGTTCTTTGTGGAGAAGGTCCCAGGTGAAAATTTCAGGTGACTATGGCTGCCGTGGATCTTCAGATCTTTCACGCGGCATTGCTGGAGGTGGCTGAAGCCACAAAAGCAGCATCTCAGGCTGCTCAGGCTATGCAGAGGGCATCAGCCTCGCCTTCTTCGAGCCCAACAGTTGGTAGTTCAAAGACTGTTGACTGGTCGAAACTGCTGAGTAAGCCTCCACTTTTCGAGCATAGGACAACAGAGGGTGAAATTCGAGCCTTTCGTGACTGGAGTTGGATGCTGATTCAATATCTTAATGCAGTTGACTCTGGATTTGAAAAGGAGCTTCAACAACTGAAGGATGATCCTACGAATGCACTGAATTTAACAACAGCATCGGCTGAGACAAGGAGTCGCAGCACAAAGCTCTATGGGATGTTAGCTTCTTTGTGTCGCAACAGGAGTTTGAACATCATACGCAGTGTGAAGAATACAGATGTGTATGAGGCGCTTAGGCAACTGGTACTATCTCTCAGGCCATCTACAAGTGATCGCGGTCTGGCTTTGATGGCAGCTTTGACAAGTTGGCCGCAATTTGCAATGAGTCAACCACTGCAGCCCCAGCTTCTCAAGCTGGAAGATGCGCTGGAGGAAGCAAGGCGTGCTGGAACTACAATTCCAGATCAGTTGCAACAGGCAATTTTGCTGAAGTGCGTGAGTGGGCAACTTCGAACCCACCTCAACCTTGCGATACAAGATGCAACAACCTTCAAGGAGCTGCGTGAACATGTGCTGAAATGGGAGGAGCCAACAAAAATGGGCTGGTCTTCTTTTCTCTGGGGACGATTCCAATACAGCTACTCCTATGGAAGTTGATCGAATCCATGGAGGTGGAAAGAAAGGTGGAAAAGACAAAGGAAAAGGCTCTCAACAGAAGGGTCAACAGAAAGGAAAATCGAAAGGAAAGTCCAAATCAAAGAACGATGGAAAGTCTGGTTTCAAAGGAAAGGCCAAGAACGATGGCAAAGGCAAAGCAGGTGGGAAGTCATATGACTCAACGAGTGGCAAAGGCAAAGGCAATTCTCGTAAAGATGCTTGCCTTCGTTGTGGTAAATCAGGGCATTTTGCCAAAGACTGCTATGCTTGGGGGCCGAGTGTTAGAAACATTCAGCATGAGCGTCAACAACTACCCCATCCTCAAGCTTCACATTCTTCTCAGACTCCTGCAAGTTCAACAGCCGGTGGGTCTCCCAGCTCCAATGGCCCACAACAGCAGCCAGCAACTCAATTCAGGGTTGCCAGAATTCATGAATGTGACATTGAGTTTCAAAATGCTTCAGATGTTTCAAGGCATGATGAAGTTGTTTTTGATTTGCGCAGCCCTGTCACGAGTCCCAGTCGGCAAGGAGGTTCAGTGCGAGTGATGCGCTACTATATTGGTGACGAGCCTGAGGTTTGCATGAATGGTTCAGTACGTGCAGTGATTGAAACAATGCCTGATGATTCCAACATGTGCAGTGTTTTGTTGGACACTGGTGCAGATGCAAGCATCTTTCCTGCGTGCATGGCTGGACTTGGAACTGAATCTGATAGGCTTGTGACAAAACTTCAGGATGCTCAGGGGAACGTCATTCCCATTGAGGCTATGCGAGACATCGAGCTGCGTTTAGCAGACAGCAATGGCAAAGCAGTGCTCCGCAGAGAGACTGTAGCAGCTAGCAGGCAGATCCAGCAACCAATCATGTGTTTTGGACATCTCATGGCAAATGGTTGGGGTGTCAATGCAGCAGAATGCACGTTGGAGCACAGTTGTGGTGTAAGCGTTCCAATCGAGATGCAAAATCAATTTCTTGCAGTGCGTGGTTGGATTCGAGTGTTGAAAGAGGAACAACAAGAGCGTTTGGTTGTGAGGGCAGTCATGGCTGATGTGATGCCAGATCTTTCAGAGATGCGCATTGGTTGGCAACTCAATGATGAGGGTGTTGGACGTGGAAAGTATTTCTCAAACTGTTTTCAGGATCCTACGCTGGTTTGTCCTTCACTGGCAGGTTCATTCCACCGTACAACTCTTGTGCGTGATGGGGGCCAATGGCTCATCATGGAACTTTGTGAACGTTTGGATACTCTCATTGATCTTTCATCTGAATTTCATGGACTTGCTGGTGACAGGTATGCCCTTACAATCATCACTGATGGAGAGAAACCGCCACAGGTCATGGGATTTCGCATGCTTGATGAAGGCCAACAACCGCTTGTTCCACAGGATATGCCTGGTGAAATGGTGCCTGCAGCACCCTTAGCACCCGAAGATGCAGAAATTGCTGGTGTTGACATTGATGTTCAGCAAGCAGCAGTTGATGGTGCAGAAGTTCAGGGCAACCTTTTTCTATCTCCGGAATGGGGTGATCATTTGAATGTGAATGGAGTTGAGATTTACAAAGATACAGCATTGGCCACGATGCGAGAGGCGTGCTCATTCCATCAGCTGTCAACTTCTGGTGGAAAGAAACGTTGCTTTGAGAGGCTTTGGGCTTTGGGAGTTTCAGAAACGCCTTGAATTGCAGACAGCTTTGATTGCAGCAAAGGAAGCTGAAGCCTCCCAACAAGGCTTCCACGCCCTCAGCACTTGGCCGAGCCTCCATCTGAGGAGGAGCAACTTCTACATCAACTCGCTCATGTTCCATTCAAAGATTGGTGCCCAGCATGTGTTGCACATAGATCACGGCAAGATCGACAGATGCGTAATGATGGTGTCAAAGCTGGAGAGGTTCCCACAGTATCATTTGATTTTGCATATACACGTGCAGTTGCAGCAGATGGCAATGTCTACAACACAGAGCAGGTCATTGCGCTGATACTTGTGGATTCTCAAACAAACTTCACTGGTTGCCTTCCCATTCAAGCGAAATCACAGTTTTATTTGATGGTGAGAGTTGGTCATTCAGAAAGTGTGTACCTGTGCGACAACGAGCCCAGCATCAGACAAGTTCAACAACGTGCTGTGCGTGCTCGATTGGCATTGGGCTTGGCCACACGTGACAAAACCCCTGCAGCTTACAACCATGGAAACTCACCTTGCGAAAACACTGTGCAAAGGGTTAGAAGTTTGGCCGGGTCTTTGATGTACCATGTCCAGGAAAAGCTTTCACTGGAACTGAGCACAGACAACAGCATTTGGTCTTGGGCGATGAGGCATGCAAGCTGGCGTTTGAACAGGTATGCAGTTACACATGGATGCACACCCTACGAGCTGGTCTACTCAAAACCCTACAAGGGAAAACTTGCTGAGTTTGGTGAGCCGCTGTTCGCCTATGTGCACACTAGCCACAAAGGAAATCCCAAATGGCAAAGAGTCCTAATGCTTGGCAAAACTGAGGGACAAGATACTTTTGTGGTTTACACTGGCAGCAGCGTGATGCTTTCAAGGAGTGTGAGGCGCATTCAAACAGACTGGAAATCACACCTTGGTTTCTACATTCACTTCGATACACCAACTTGGAGGTTCAAAGCTGGTTTTGGAGGACGTGTCATTCGCACAAAGCGCACGGTAGAACCCATTTCTGCTTCTCAACAACAGCCTCTGGGTCCGGTTTTGCCATCAGAGCTTCATGATGCTGATGGTGATGCAGCAAGAGAGAAAGCTGAAGAAGAGAAAAAGGGAGAGAAAGAAGCAAAAGCCATGGGCAGTGAGGACCCAATCAATGAGCTTTTACAGGGCATTCCAAACACAGTGCCTGGCGAAGTTGCAGAAAACCCACAAAAGAATGCAGCAGATGTATTTGCAGCATCAACTACGAACGTGCGTGGTGAGGAGGGGCTTGACATAAGTTTTCTTGAAGAGATGGAACAAGAACTTGCAGATGATGATTTGTATGTGCCACGAACTCCTCTCCAAGATCTACCTCCACAACCTCCGAGTCCACGTGCTGCACCCACCAGTCGTGCTCATGATGAGACTGGTGATGAAGGACATGATGCAAAGAAAGCGAGAGTTGAAGAACAGAAGAAGCAGCGTATTGGAATGTTGCGTGAGCTGCAGGAAAAGGTCATCAGAACAGTGAAAATTGGTGACGATGAATATCATACCCTGGATGATTACAGCAGTGAGCCTCAGTTGGATGCAGCTGATGATGATGGTGAAAAAGATGACATCTGGGGAGATGAGGAAACCTTGCAGTTTTCCAATGTTCCTAAAGAGCTTTGGTCGGATTCTCCCATCAACGTTGTTCCAGGACAACCTGAACTTTGGGTTGACAGACTTGCGGATGAGGTTGAGATTTTGAAGGTGAGATCGGTGGAACTCTCACAACAAGGTTCGTCTACGATTGGCGATTGAAAACATATGATGGTGACAACAGCTTGTTTAAAGGTGAAACAAAAGGCTGGATGCGACCTAGCAGATATGTTGCAAGGGAATTTGCAAATGACAAACGTGATGATGTGTATTCACCTGCAACTGGATGTCATACATCAAACCCTGTGCCAATTGTCTTTCTCCAGATGTTGAAACAGTTGGAGTCAAGCGAGCTGGACAAGGAAAACTATGGTGTCGTTCTAGCTGCACTCGACATCAAAGATGCCTTCTTGCAAGTGCCCCAGCAACAGGTTGTCTCAGTGAACTTACATGGAACCGAATACGTTGTGCTGCGCAACCTTCCTGGTCAAAGACTTGGTGCAAAAGCATGGTACTGGTATTTCAGAGAATATGTGACAAGCAGCATGAACTTTGAATGGTGTTCGGTTCAACCTTGTCTTGCAAAATGTGAAGGAAACGTTTTCATGGTGCACGTTGACGATTGCTCTTCACAGGTAGCCGAGAGTTTTGGACTCAGAAGTTTCTGCCAACGATGCAACAAAAGTTCAGTGTGAGTTACAAAATGCTTGGTGGAACAGGAACTGAGATCAACTTTCTGAAAAGACGGCTTGTGATGTTGAGCGATGGAATGATGAAAGTGCCAGGAACTTCAGCAGCAAAGGTGGTTGAGAAACATTTTGGTCATGCTCGTGTTCAGAAGGTGCCCTGTGACTCAGCCTCGCAACAGGAGGACAATTCGAAGCGTGATTGGACTTCTTCTTCTACCTTTCACGTGACAGGGTCGATATCACGTTTGGTGTCAAGGAGCTTGCGTCAGCTATGTCCTCACCATCCCTATGCTCAGTGCAAAGACTTCGAAAGCTGATCGGGCTCATCAAGCACACAGGTGACATTGGTGTCAAACTGCCGTTTCCAGAACATGGTGTTGGAAAGTTCAAGCAGGGCACAGAAGCGTTTTGGCTTCTCGAGACCTACACAGATGCAGACTGGAGCTCAAACAAGGCACACAGGAGAAGCACTAGCTGCTCAATCCATTTTGTGACTGGATGTTTCGCCTACGGGTCAAGTCGTTCACAGAAGGTGATATCATTGTCATCGGCCGAAAGCGAGCTGCATAGCATGATTGGTGGTTGCTGCGATGGAATTTTCATCAGAAACTGTCTCCAATTCCTTCTTTCTGTTGATGTGGGGCACCATGAATTTACAGACAGGTCAGCGGCCCGACAATTGATTTCCAGACAGGGAGTTGGAAGGATCAGACGCCTTTCAGGAAAACTTCTGTGGATGCAGTCGAAGGTCATGGATGGAGATGTCATCATCCACCAGGTGCCAACTCTATGGAACTACAGTGATGTTGGAACGAAAAGCCTACCTCGCTCCAGGCTACTGTTTCTGCTTTGTGGTATTGGAATGGTGGAAACTGATACAGCTGAACTGCTTGGACTGGAAGAATACAACAATGTGGCAGAGCAAGAGACAAACAGAAGAGAGATCAGCAAGCTGGCAAAGACTTTGAAACGAATCGCATTATTCATGACAGTGCAGGGCCTGGGGCCGGTGGTTGCAGAAGGTGCTGAGACAAACGATTTGCAATGTCCCAGCACAAGCATCGAGGCGGTCGAGCGCTATGAACATTTTGGAATGTGGATTGTGATTTGCACTTTGCTGGTCTTTTGGTTTCTTTTTGCATACATGGCATGGTTTGAATGGGATTTGTACCACTGCTGGAACCAAGATGGGGATGAGGATAACTATATTGCCCAACAAGTTTCAAGGATCGATGGACTCAACAACCAGTTCATGATGATGGATGGACGTCTTACAGAAGCAAGCAATGAGGCGTCAATGAGTCATGATTACATAGTTGGACTTTATTATTCAGTCGTGGAACTGGGTGGATTCTTGCGTTTTCCGTTTGGAGTTGAACCAAACCAATTGATCTCCATGGGAACTCAGGACAGAGCCAATTTGGTAGCTTTCAATACCATGGGTTCAGGGCAATACCTCAACCTTGTGAGGCAACGTGCGTTTGTGGAAGCTGGAGAGACAAATGACTGCAAACCAGAATGCCGAAGAAACAACTGAAAGTGAGGAAGGCATGGAAATGAAATCACAGCAGCAGGGCCTTTACAAAACCCTGACATGACGAGCATGTTAGAGGAGTTGAAAATCGAGTTCAGGTTAGCTCTTCAAAGAGAGGAACCGCAGGATGCAGCGAGACTTCAACACATGATGTTACAAATGTTGGAGGACATCAGGAATGGAGTGACAGAGACGATGGTGGAAAATTACCGCAGAAGGATTGCAGATCTGTTCTTCCAACTGTCAGAGACAGCAACGAATCAGGGCAGACTGGAAAGTAGCCTATACTATGGCCGAAGATGCGCACACTTCAGAGGAGACGCATGAAAAAAATCTCAATGGATTTTTGCTGTGAACGTCCAGCAAAATCTATGCTGGATGTGCGCAGAAAATTCAAAAATGTGATGCGGCAAAGGGAACTCAGTGCTCCACATTGCCGAGGAGGAGTGCAAATCATTTTTGACAGCACTCTGCACAAGGATGACATGCACAAACCATGATGCGAAGTGTAACAAGTTTCATCCATTCACATGGAAAACCCATGTGCGTATCTTGCGGCCCATTGTGGTTCGAGAAAAGCGCGCTCCCGCTCACAGATGGTAATAATATTGACATGGCTAGTCCAGGACTTTTTTCAAACAAAACCGAGAACAAAGTATCAAAACTTCGCAACAACTCTTTGAACAATCAATGGTTTTCACACAAAGGCTAACCTGGAAATAAACGGACAAGCAGACAACATGCGCGCACTCATACAATCACAGTCCTTTACCTTGTATCATGCACGTGTAAACATATTTTTGATATTTTCGTTGATACATCGTTGGTTTTGTTTTGAGATCATGCGCTTCATGTTGATTTGGAAATACACAGTTTTCCTGCACGTAATTTTTGTTTAAATTTCGAACAATGCGAGTGAACACGGTTCATTTTTTGTGGGCAAGGGCGGGTGCCGAGACAAACGATACCTTTTGTGCCATGGATGGCAATTATGTCTGAACGACTTGCAGCTGTACTTGTACTTTGGCAAAGAGATGTAAAGGGTTGTACTGTAGCTTGTACTGGTACGTATTTGCATGTTTGACGGACATGATTGACTTGCCACTCCGAAATGTTTGTTTATCAGTCAAGGCCAGATGCGAAAAAATTCAACGAGGGGCTGCGACTTGTCGTAAATGTAGCGATTCCAGGCTGGGTTCACTGTGTCTTTGAGTTGGACTAAGGAGAACTTGTCGAACCTCCCAGAGCATTTAGCGGAGCGGCTCAAAGTCTTGTACTCCAAGTGTGAGAGGCTTTGGGCTTTGATGTGAACTTAGGGCAATTTGTTTTGGGTTGTTTTTTTCATGTTTTGGGTTGCTTTTCATGTACAGGTTGAAACATGAAAAAGAACAACTCAGACCTTCAGAAGTGGTGATTTTGGACGAGGATCCTGAGGCCAGCATATTGTGTTGGGCGGTGAGAGTGCCTCTGCTGAGCTGGCTGGGCTCACCGACTTTTCCAAGATCCCAGGATGATCAATGTGATGATTGTGATGATAACGACACTGCAATTTCAGCTGGAGAAGGCTGGTCGCTCAGTGAATTTGGATTTTCAAACAGTTTGGGGCATTTTGAGACATGGAATCATGGAAGGATTTTCACAAAAAACAAATCTTGTTGTCACAGAGGTCACATATGTATTCTTGATCAAACCGAAATGGTGTGTTTTTTCAATGCATTAGCTCCTGAAGCCGTCGGTTAGGAGTTGGAGGGTTTTTGCCAAGGCCCCTTGACATCTTTGACATTTGATGGCGAGAGGTGCAAATACCTGGTCATTTTCTAGAACTGCAGCTGCTCCAGTAGACGGATTCTTGAGTGTTGCAGGTTGGACACATACCTCAACGTTTGATACAATGTTAATGATTTCTGTCAGGATCCCCTCAGCAAAATGACACCGCCTGATCTCTTGCCAGGGAAGATGTAGCTATGAACTTTGGTCGCACTGCACATGACATACATGTGATGAAATCTCTGAAGCATCAACCCAGCTTGGTGAAAATGTCCAGATCGTGACTCTTGAGGACAGATCCCTATCTGGTTTGTGAGGCCGAGCAGGATCTTGAGGCTTCGGGTCTTGAGATATGTGTCATAAACGGTCATAATTTAGTCATAAAGTGCACAGAGTTTTCTCGTTTTTCATCGTTTTTCCGCAGTCGAGATTGCAGGCCCTTGGCTGGAAATCTGTCGAGCCTTCGGGCACCGCGTTGGTGGAGTCCCAGTTGCTTGGCCCTGAAAGCGAACATATTTTGAACGGTATGTCACAGTTGAGCCACTGTCGAATCACAGTTCCAGTCGCAGAATGCCGCAGAGAGTCATAGTCATAGAGTCATATAATGTCATATAGCCTCATGATATCTCATGATATCTCATGATATCTCATGATATCTCATATAGATTTCATATAGAATCATAAAAAGTCACTTCAACTGGAACCAGGTGCAGTACTCTTCAGTGTGTTCAGGCCATCTCCCCAAGCTTCTCCAACTCAAGCCAGCGATGTGACGGATGTGTCTGGGCCAATTGAATAGCTAAGCAGCTAAGGTTTATGAATGTTTATGATGTATTGCATGATATTGCATGACATGTATGATATTTGTATGATGATGTCTCAGCTGAATCACATGTCAAACCATTTCCATCGATTTCCACCTGGTGACAAGGCCGATGAGACTATTGACATTCAGAAAGACCAGAGTGAGCCAAGCTCTGGCTGCGCAGCTTATCATTTAATTGTGAGCACACCGTGAATACACAAACATCAGTGGCAGTTGATTTCAGACATGCCAATGCTGCCAATGCGATCTTCATGCGATGTTCATAACATGTTCATATTTCATCCACGGAATCCACGTTCCATTTTGCCAATGACTTTGTTAATCTTTGTTCCATTGTGGCAGGCAACTGAGACCGAATGGACCGAATGGAACGACTTGCCCATTGGGACGGAATTTATGGCACAGGAGGTGCCCTATGTGGTGGAGCGAAAAGTGGGCCAAAGCCATGGAAGCGCCATCTATGCGATACGTTCTGCCACCGGTCCCTCAGCAAAATCATCTTGAAATGTTGCCAATTATCGACTCGATTCAAGTCATTCCAGTCGATTCAACTCTATTCGCTGCTGTGAAAAATCTGATTCAAGTCCGTAGTTTTCAAGGTGCTGGATTTATTGTGAAGATGTCTGCCCAGAACGAGCTCGCTTGTGCCAGGCCATCAGTAGATCTACTGCCAAGTTTAACAGTTTGGAAAAGTCTCACTGCACCGCAGCAATTTGGAATGAACACAGCTTTCTTTTTGATCTTTTTGTCCGGGGCCTGCCTAAATCCGTCCAAATACGAGGACTTTGATGTTGAAACGGGGGTGGAAAACTCTGCCCAACTTGACACATCGATTCAAACGGAGTGATGCGGTATGTATGCTGTATGCGTCTCTTTTGATATAATACTGTGTATATATATATATGTACATAATGTAATGTAATGTAATGCAATGTAATGGTATGGTATGGCATTGCATGGCATGCCATGTACGTATGTACATATGTACGTATGTACGTATATGCATTTGTATTGTACTACAGAAGATGTTATAGCTGTTTGTATTTTGATCTGTCGCGGAGATGGTGAGGCTCCTCACAAAGCATGGTGAACTGCAACGGGTGAAGCTGGAGCACATAACTCTGGAGCGGCAGTCTGCTTGCCAGTTTCAGCGTGGGTTTCCAGTGTTTCAATCAGTTTTGTGTCCTTCGACATCACTGGATGCTGTAAATTTTATGGCTTTGGACTCCAGAATTCTCCTGTCTCTGGCAGTCAGGACATTTTCGAGGCATCGGCCTTCATTCAGACCTTGACCCAAGTGATCTCTGACTTCGCTGCTTCGTCAGCTTCGTCTCCCTCTGCCTCAGCTCCCTCCGCTCCCGCCGCTCTGCCTGTTCCGTGACTCGGCGATCCAAAATGATATGGCAGATATGGAATCAGAGAAAAGTGGGCATCAGAGCGATTCTACTTGGCGATTAGAATAGCGATGAAAAGTGGGCATAACTACTTGGCCTTTGTGGGCGAGACAATGCCATCAGCTTTTGAGAATTTGGGTGAGACCTGAGGCTTGAAGATCCTTCAAAGCACCTGAGCTGAGACGGCTTGACGAAGTGTCAGAGAGATCTTGAATGATCTTGGGATTCCAAAAAAGATGTGGAAATCATCTAGAGATCGTCTAGATTGACAAGGCGACCAATTTTGCAGAGGGATGAAGACAACGAAGAGCCCTCTTCTAAACTCAGAACGAGACAAGTAATTTGAATGAGCCGAGTACCTGCCATGCCAATCCTGAGCAGCTGAGTACAAATCGGGCACGCCCTCAATGACTGCAGTCCAAACGTTTCCAAATATGCACATGGAAAATCATGGAAATGCCAGGTTCAGCCAAGTGCCACACAGGGGTACCAAGTACCGTAGCTACAAAGTGCCCCAGGCCACCCATGCTGGTGCCGACCACATCCACACCACAACCCGACCAGTCCATTTTCAAAGTCCTGCTACCTAGCGGCATCTTCAGGAAATGTATGAGGGCAGGATAGGGCAGGAATATGAGGAATGGCTGAAAATCGGTTTTTGAAGTTCCCAAGAGCATCTCTCTTTTGATGGCCAAAAAATACTCCAAAGAGATAGACATGCTACCCAAATAAACCACAATAGAGACCACATCTCAAGGCTGGTGATGTAATCAGAGGCCCCTGTACATTCCTATACTGCAACACTGTATTTGATTGATTATATATACATATATACTACGGACACTATAAACCTGCAGCTACCTTCGCCACAGGTTTTCCGCGAAGCAGACAGGGGCAGAGACAGCTGCAGCCAAAGCAGCTGGTGACCCTGTTGCTGTTGGGGCCAGTCATAACAGTGGCCTATCCTGTTTGGCATGTTGGGGCCGCGTCAAGCTTGGGGCCACGTTAGGGTGGCACCTCAAAATTGCTACATCATGACATCGACCATTTTGATTGAGTTGATTTGAATCCAAATTCGATTTTCCTTATTTTGGCTTTTCGTCTTCCGTATTTTGTGTTTGTAAAGTACCCGTGATGCATCTCCCGTTGGGTCGCCCCAGGTCTCCACGAAACAACACTGCCGCCAGTGCCGCCAGTGCCAGTGCCTGCAGAACCAGATCCAGCTGCTCCAGCTCCAGCTGCTCCAGCGCTGCCAGAGACGGCTGCCGAAATTTCCAAACACTCTGACTCTGCTGACTCTGCTGTCGCTGTCACTCTGGCACCGGCGTTTCCCAAGATGCCTGCACTCGTCAGAGGCTCGGAAAACGCTGTGCAACTGGCCATCCAAAATGGACACACAACATGTCACAACATCTCACAATATAATATATATTAATATATTACAATATATTACAATACATTCTAATACTATAGAGATACGAACTGTATTCACCAGCCGAGATGACCTGTGGCGATGGGTGTGACTCATTTGAGCATGCCAAGGCTGCGAGTCACTCTAAAGCCAAGCCTCAGGCACGTTTTGGATCGTTTCGGCACTTGTACCCTCTGGGACCATCAAAGTCTGCCATCGAGTCCTGTAGCACTGCCATGCAGCGCCTGAACGTTGACTATTGGACGGGATTGAGATCATATATGGCATACATGATATATATATATATATATATATATATATATATATGTGGAGCTATTGACATCAAGTTTCTGGAGATGTTTGATGCGTGACCTTTGATTTTACCATACTCAATTATTTACTCTACAGAGTCATGTAGCTTAAGTTGTCAGGAGCTGCCACAGTCACTGTCCACAATGCTTGGAAACTATGCAGAAGAGGAGGTTTGCCAAAAGCTTTGATGTAAGTCTCAGAGAGAATCAAGGCAATACTCTGCTAAGATTCACGACTAGAATCAACTAGATGCGTCAGGACAGTCCTGAAACAAAGCCGACGCCGGAAACCGACCAAGTCCAGGACAGATGGAGGTTTGATTCGGTTTGATTCGGTTTGTGTCAGAAGGTCAAGGTATGCTCGGTATGCTCGGTATGTTTTTTTCCAGGACCTTGCGGAGTTCCACCTGCCCAAAGCCCAAACTGCCTTCGGGGCCAAAATCCGCGCAGCAGCTCGCATGGCCAAAGCCGCGGTCCTCCCAGAGAAGGCGAAGGTCGGAGGTCCAGGTTGCGTCCCACTGACGCGTTAGTGTTAAAATATATATATAATATAATTATAATATATGTAATATATTGTAAACGTACATGTCATACATGTATTGTAAACACACACATATATATATATATATATAAGCTCTATTATGTATACATATACTGTATTATATTCTTGGGATGCATTTAGTATAACCTAACTTCTCGATATATTTTCCAAACTTCGGGAGCTGATTTGGGTCAAAGGTCAAGAGCAGACACTCAGAGTGTACAATCGAGTAGCAGTTTTCATAAGTTTTCATGGTCATGACTGTTTCAGACGGTTTCAGGACTGTCTTCAAACTCTTCAAACATTTCTTCATTAAAAAAAAAAATCTTGATTTCTTCATGTCTCAGGCACCCGAGGAAAGTGCGGAGCCGTTGGCCTCAGTGGATCCGGTACCTGGCGAAGGGGTGGAAGGAGTGGAAGGAGTGGAAGGAGTGAGGGCGTTACGACGCGCGTCTGGTGTGTTTCCATGTTCCGGACAAGTTGCGGCCGAACCCAAAAAATGACTCCTATCGGTCCTATCCCAATCCCATTTCCAAACTTGCACGGATTGTTTTTTTTCCAGGTTTTTGCAGGTTTTTGCACTTCGAAGGAGAGGACAGTTGAGTGAGCGGTGATCAACATATTGTTGCATTTGCAATGCAAGTTGTCATCGGAGTCTTGACAGGAGCAGTGCAAACCTGGGATCCAGCCACTGGGCAGTTCATCACAGAAGAGTTGCGCGCTTAGAAAACCAAGAGATTGGTGGATGTTGCAGCCACCAAGTTTTAACTTTTTGAATGGGCACAGTGGGCACAGATTCAATTCTTTGTCTCTCAGTCTTCTCTGTTTAGGCATTCTGTTGAAACTTGGTAGCTGGTAACCCTGCACGAAGGATTCCTTCAGAGATTGCCGAGGAGTTCAAGCGCAAACCTGACTTGAACTTGGAGGTGTCGAATGTCTAGATTAATTTCTTTCTCGTCGGAATTGGGTTTTATCGACAGATCAGTTTTCTTCTTTGTTGATCTTTGTTTGCTTTTCCGCTCAGTTTTCACTTACGACTAGGACTACCAACAGCGTGTGTTGTTGGCCCAGTTGCACGACAAGAAACGACGACTGCAGAAGCTTGTCTGGCAAGACTTGTGCATTCCCTGAGCAATCTTAATCCAACATGATCCAACAAAGCCTTGGTTTCTGCACAAGCCTCCGATCCACACTAGCTTTGGTCCTGCATCTGAGGCAACAGCAAGAAGAGCGGGAACGTCAGCGTCGAAAACTGGAAAGAGAGGCAACCTGATGGCATCTGACCATGGGGAATATGCAGATTGAATATGCATCTGTCTGAATGTCTGGCGGGTTTTGGAATTTTGAGAGGCCTTCCAAGGTTGGACCGGATTGTAATTCGGCTGTTTGTCGTTGGAAGATATCAAAGCACTTCTTCGCTTCATCTTTGTTTATCAAAGCTTGAAATTTTGTATACATTGTATACATTGTATACATTGTATACACTTCTAGAACAACTTGGGTGTGGCAGGAAGCTGAACGACAAAAAGAACTGGAGCAGCAGCGCTCAATCTCTGCGGTGTTGGAATCGTATGCTCAGGAGACAAATTTTGTTTGCGATGTCCTCGATATGAAGAGAATGAAGTATAATGATGTATAATGATGTATAATGTAGTAGGGTTCGAAAATTCTTACGGCTGACACCGGTTCTGTTTTGTTTCTCACGCGAGGAGATGGGTGAAGCTCCCAGAGCTCGCGAAGCTCTAAGCGAGCGCGAGCCCGTGGAAGTTGGGGCCGTGAGTGCAACGAACGCCAACGCCACGAACCTCCAAGCTGTGCAAGCGCAGTTCTTGTTGCAAGCCCAACAGCTCCAACAGCTCCAACAGTTCCAACAGTTCCAACAGCTCCAACAGTTGGCAGCCCAACATGCCATAGCCAGGCCGCCAGATCCAGCTGTGAGATTCTGGTGAAGCCTTCCTTTGAAAAAAGTTTCACCGAAAATCTGAGAAACCTTGGCGTTTTGGAGAAGTGATGGTTCGGCTCCAAACAGACGGGTTCAGTTCCAGGGTCCCCGTGGCCATGGCCAGGCCTGCTCCGGCTCCACTACTGGGCGTTGTACCTGACCCTGCAGCGGCGCATTTGGGGCTGGCATCACAGATCTATGCCTGGATGGCTCAAGCAGGCACAGCACGGGCAGCAGCCCGAAACAGTAAAGATACGTAAAGATACGTAAAGATACGTAAAGATTGAAATTCATTGGAATGATCTACAACAGATTGTTATATATTGTTATGATATACCAGTCTATCATGCATATCATGCACTGGAGACACATAATCAACATGATCGAAAAGTAAACGAGTCTTCTGCATGTTCCACGATGCTCAATGTCAGGCTGCTTTGGGTGGATGATTGGCGGGTTCAAATGCAAAAAGTGATGGGCAATCCTAAAGGAAGCAACTGCCTACCACAATACGAACAATACCAAGGCATCCAAGGCTCGTTCCCCCTGCCAGGTGGAATGTTTGCGCCTTCGGAGCCGTCAGCACCTTGCTAATTGTCGTGCCAGAGTGCACCTGTATTCTGACCTGAACATTGGCTGATCCCTGCTGTGTGCAGGGTGGATTCAGTATTTCTGGAGAAGGTTGATCCCTTGATGCTTCGATTTGATTCGATGATATTCAGATGAACTGCTGCCAACAGCTGCTGTCCTGCACTGTGGTTCTCACGGTCAAGCTGTGGACGTGGAGCATCGAGTCAACTTCGGAGGTTGTGACATGTGAAAGCGAAACCGCAGCAACGGCTCTCTCCCAGCTATGCTTGACCTGCTTACAGGTATTGTAGCAAAGGCCTTTTGTCTTTCTCAGTGCTTCAGACGAAGTTGCCGGAGAATCAGGTGTTGCAGATCGACATTTTGGGCCCATCTCACATCTCCGTGGATGCACTTCCGAAGACGCTGCGAGCATCTGCGAGCAAGAAAAAAGTAGGAACCGACTCTTCTCTTTTGCACCACTGGCACCTGTGATTTGATCTGTCAAGCCACGTTCAGCCACGTCAAGCCATGTCAAGCCATGTCAAGCCGCATTAGCGTAGAGTTAAGACTTGCCACTCTGCAGCACCTGTGGCGCAAGACCAGTTCAGCTGAAGCCGAAGGTGGAGACAACTGCCATGCCTGACGTCACGAATTCTCCACATGTGGAAGACTTGGAGACCCCAATCTGTTCCTTTGGCCGCTCGCCTCCACAGGAAATCTCCATGATTTGAGGTCCATTTGAGGTACGTGGATGACTGGATAGCATGACTGACCAGATGACTGTTTGAACTGGTTTGAAATTGTTTGGCTAGAAACAACTAGAAGAGTAGTGAGTAGTTTCTCAGTACTTGCAATGTGTGGATGACACAGTAGTGGGTTGAGTGGAAAACATTGGACAACAGGCAGTTCTGGAAGTTCTGGAAGCAAATGATTTCTGATATTGGTCCTGTGTTGCCCGGCGCTGGTGGCGCCCAGGCTTGGACGTTGATGACAGGAACAACAGGGGCGTTCGCAGTGTGGCAATTGCAAGCAGCGACAGTGACGAGGAGCACGGTTTACTGTAATACATTTTAATACTGTATATGTTTATTATAGGTATATATATATATAGTATATACATATATATATATATATTTATGGCCCAGTGTCTGGTGGTCTCCCCCCCTCCCCCCCCGATGGTGATGGTCCCTATATGTATGTGGACATATATAAGATTATACAAGTATGTGTGTATCTATACATATGTATATATAAGTTATATATATATATATACACATGTATGTACATGTATACACAAGTATGTATCTGTACATGTATATGTCTATGTATGCCCCCTGGGGGTGGGGGGGTGGGGGGGTGGGGGTGAAGAGGGGCCCTAGCGTCTACTTCAAGATCAGCTAAGGCGTCTTCCCCAATGACAGCACTTGTTTTACTCAGCCTGTTGCCGGTCCGTGCTTGTCTACAGGGTTACTCTATATACC
>Ga0126342_10007775_pt1 | contig 19179 bp, 16 predicted proteins | sample Cyp1metagenome_FD_92528 | JGI IMG/M metagenome (GOLD analysis project Ga0126342, IMG submission 92528) | Coral microbial communities from Lord Howe Island, Old Settlement Bay, Australia - Cyphastrea 1 metagenome | ecosystem: Host-associated > Invertebrates > Cnidaria > Coral ... | reverse complement strand
GGTCGCTCCCCCACGCGGTTAAACAACTAAACGAGAACCCAAGCATCGAAGATGCTTTTGGGAAAAAAAATATCGAACGCCCCAATTTTTCGTATTGGTGGCTACAATCGTTTGTTTGGAAGCGTTGTTAATATAGGTTTAAAAAAGAAGGTTGGACCACAAGTTGTTCGGTTGAAAAAAAAAACGGGGATGTCAAGGAATCTCCAAGCAAGTTTGGTCCCCGTAGGCACCGATCGCATGAGTACGGGTCAGAAATGTCTTCCTCAAACCGTTGGATTGTCAATCATAGAAGAAATCAACAAAAATCACCATTCTATCTGCAATAACCCATGTTTAAAACTGTCTATTCATTTCAAGTATAGCTTAGCCTATAGCCATCTATAGCCTATAGATATAGGATTTTCTTCAACATGCATCCAGGTGCCAATTTCTGCGGGAGATGGGATCGGTGACTGGGAAGCCCATGGCTGCCCACAAGCCGCTTTGGATCCTTGGCAGGAGCGCTTGGCGCCATTTCTGTGTCAAGTGTGTCCCCACAGATGGAGTCTGTGGAGCACTTCTTGGTTCATTTTGGAAACGGATGTCCGGTTTGTAAGTAAATCTATCTTTTAGGTTGCTTGTTGCTACGAGTAGAGTCTGCTAGAGGTTAATGGTCCGTTGATCTAACTGGGTTTTTTGTCGTTTTTCCACATGGAACGGGCGGTATTTTATAGGCTTATACTACCCCTTTGGGTGGGTTTTTCGGGCATCAAAGATGGCCAAAAATGTTCTGCCACCGAAACCACGGTAACCATCAGTCACTGAATGGACCGAAACCTCCGTGGCTGTGTAACGAATGAAATTACCATACCGGGTACCCTCTGATAAACTAACATAGCTATTGAAAATGGCCATTTATAGTGGGTTTACCCATTAAAAATTGTGATTTTCCATAGCTATGTTAGTTTACCAGAGGGTAAACCGAAAACCAATGGATTTTGAACATCAACCGAATCTTGAGAACAAGACCTCGGAGCGAACTGTTCTTGCCGAAGGTGTTTGAAAAAACAACGAAAAACCCACGCCCATCGTTTGAGAGAGACCCATGGCTATACAATCTCTTCCTTCTGCCCAAGGGTCGCATACTCCGAGACATAAACGAAGAGCAATGGGACCGTATAAGGCCAGAGACTCAAGATGAAGAAGAAACGTTCCTGTGTTGTTGTGTTGGGCTACCCTCTGGTAAACTAACATAGCTATGGAAAATCACCATTTTTCATGGGAAAAACCACTGTTTCTATGGCCATTTTCAATAGCTATGTTAGTCATTACCAGATGCTACCCAGGCTCATGGGGAAGTGACGAAAACCCGATGCCGAGACGGCGAGACTGCGAGACAAACAAGGTACGTACCCCTACCCAATGTTTACACATATCAATACATAGTTAATATATAAGCATATATATATATATATGTGATACAATCTAATACAATATATATATAATATAATATAATACATTAAATTACATTATATTCTATTACTATGTATGTATAGTTATAATTTAAAACATATGTATACTTGAAACATCCAAATGTATATGGGTCTGTCAATTGCCACTCTGCATGAACACTGAAAACGTCAGACCCACCGCCAGTTGCAATGCCATCAGACAGTTCCATTTGGGCCAAAAAAAACATACCCCAAACTTACCCAAAAGGATCTTGACTTTGAACCTTCATATGGACCTATCATGACCTATCCATAGCTATCCCCATTTCAAGCTGCTTTCCCCTCAAAGACCTTCCGGCCTTGCTGGTCAGCCGACCGGTTGCCACCTCTGAGGCACTATGACAACCTCAGTCAAGGCACTGGTGGTCTTGTTGAGGGCCAGCACGGGGGGTACATACCCCAAGCTCGCTGGATGGTTGATTTCAGGGAAAATCCGAAAATAAATGGATGATGACTAGGGCTACCCCCATAAATTGGAAACCACCATAAGTATAAGATTGTGTAAGTTCTGTAATCATCTATCATCCGTATAACTTGAATCCGGTCAATCACCCAGGGGAATGGTGAACGCGACAAATCTATTCGACTGGGAAACGACAGGACTCCCTGTATTCCATGGTGTTGATCCTTCCAAGAAGCGGTGTCACGCCAGGTCTGGATCAAAATCCTTTAATGTCAAAAATCCTCAAAACAACAGTGTGAAAAAAAAAGTTGAAGCATATTTAGTGGATATGCTCAATATGATATCATATTATCATATATGTATATACATATATACATATATATATATATGATTATATGAGATGATGGGATTATATATGCATTAAAAAAACATCAAAAAAACATCAACCAACGCCACTGGGCAGGCAGCTGCTAGAGGTCTCCGACATGTTGACCGAGGTCTCGGACTCCACATGTGAAAGCTCCTGGACCGCGGCGATGCCAGGTGGGTCACCAGTTCTGTTTGGGCGGAGTTCATCCGCCAAAACGGTGGAGTGAAACATACCCTCTTGTAATGACTAACATAGCTATTGAAAATGGCCATAGAAATAGTGGATTTTCCCATTGAAAATGGTGATTTTCCATAGTTATGTTAGTTTACCAGAGGGTAGTGAAATTCAAACATGATTTGACCAATCAAACTGGGGATGTAGAACTTGATGTAGAAAAAACGGATTGATGAAAAAAGGAAACACTTGCGGTTGAAACTATAGCTGTTACATGATCTTCCCAAATTGATCGGGTGTTGCTGTAAAATGTCCCTTTAACTAAGTACTAAGTCTGAAAATCAAGGTAGGCAAGCAGCAAAAATGGGGTTTTAACATGATTGAACTACAAAAAAAGGTTGGATCTAACAAACGAAACTATATAATGCCAAACATTGGGATTTACAGCAACCACCAACACTGCGGATTTCGCCAATTTTCGCTACATTTCGTATGGGGCTACCAACCATGGTTTGGGGATGTAATGTGATATACCATGGCATGGAGGTGGCTGAAAATGCTGGATTTACAGCCACTATCCATGTGCCAACAGATGGTGGCTGGTCTCTATACCAATACATCTCCCGCTTAGCACGAAAAAAGCTATCCCAATGGAAGCGTTCAAGCTCTGATCATTTGGATATCTGGTTGGTGGTTTCAATCCCTCCGAAAAATATGAGTTCGTCATTTGGGATGATGAAATTCCCAATATAGTTGGTGGTTTCAAACATCATTTAACATCATTTAACATCATTTAACATCATTTAACATCATTGAACATCATTGAACATCATTTAACATCATTTAACATCATTTAACATCATTTAACATCATTTAACATCATAACATGTAATATCCATTTCGACATGACCGTCATGTTACACCCAGTCCCTGGAATTTCAGGCCAGGCCCAGGCCACAGTCCTCTGCCTCAGATTCCTCGAGCTGATCCAAAGTCACTCGCTCCTATCGTTTTCGACAGAAAAAGCTGGGAAAATGGATGGAAATTGGATGGTTCTTCCAAATCCATTGGAAATTTGCTGGGAAATTGGATGTCAACCATTGGAAATTGGATGGAAAGCTGGGAATTTAACCCCGGTCAAAATGATGAAACATGGGGATCTAACCATCAAATATTAGTTGAATGGATGGAAAATGGATGCACAGCTGGGAAATTGGATGGAAAATTGGGGATCGAACATGTGCCCAAATTTGTCGAAGCCTGTCCTTGTCAATCCAAGGAATGCCCAACAAACCTGTGGCAGAGGCTTTGTGCCGAAACCGCTCAGGCTTTGTTACCCGCAGTTGCAAGTTGAAGATTGGTTCTCATATGTTCAAGAACCCCAGTTGGTTGATGATTAAGTTGATAGATGTTGATAGGATTTTATTTAGGTGGTTACACTATGTTACACTACCGGGTACATGCTGGGGATGATCATAATCCATGAAGTGATGAGATTTCGCACCACAACTGCCACGCTCCTGAGAAATACGTGGCTATGGTGGCCAAGTCACCTTGATAGATAGCTGTGGATGCATCCCTACATCAAAAAAAGATGTCCCGCCAAGGAACCATAGAAGGTGAGCAGCCAAGCCGCTGGAATCCACAGCGCAACCATCAACTGGACCTGCCAGGGAGTCTACCATCATCCCAGTAAGAAAGGAGTCCAAACCAACCCTCAACTCATGGTCGATCTGCGATGATTCCCATTCACCACATCTCTTCAGCCCCAACCTGGAAGCAGGTGTCGATGGCATCAAAGGTTAAGGACCAAAGATATCCTGTGGTCAGCATTGGGGCGAACAGTGACCAACAAACTGCTTCAAATTTTGGAAGGCTAAACTTTGATGAACATTCAAATGGATTAAAGGGATGGTCTTTTTTTGTTGAATTTACAGAACAATTTCATGGATGGTTTCTATATAAACATTAACATCCAAAATGGGATGGTTCAATACTGGACATGAAGAATTTTGTGTCCAGTTTCACCCCCTTAAATTGTGGACAAGACCCAATGGACACCCAATGGTTGGTGGGTCAAAACACCATCTGTGCAAACAGAAAGCTCACCTGCGTCAACCTTCACCCGCATGAAACATGAACTGAACATATGATGATGTGCAAGTGCAACGCCCAAACAACTTCGGGTGATTTACCCATGTATGTTTTCTTCTTCCTTTTATTTTTCTTTTTGTTATTATAATGTTATTATTATTTTTATTCTTCTTCTTCTTCCCTTCTTCTTCCACGATGTCTTGATGTGTTCTTCCCATTGCCCGTTGAAGGGATGTTGACCCCGCAAACGTGTGCCATGGTCCAACGCAAAACATGTAGGGGATGTTGACTCTGTGTACTGTGCAAAAGGTTGTTAATGCCCCATAAAGGGACCCTCCTTTGATTTGCTTCATGGCACATAGAGAACTAGGCCAAGGATCCACTGACTATCTCCTTTTTGGCCAACCACTGTGGGAATTGCCACCCTCAAACCATCAAGAAAGTGTCAACTTGCTTTGGTAGTTTATGATGGTGTCCATTTCCCAAGTTTTTTTCTTACATCTTTACTCGTTGTTCATGGGGATTTTTCCATCCCACCCATTTTGGTGACCCAATAATTAGGCCTTAATAGATAGACAATGATAGATACATGATATATAGATGGTTAAGATTCGACCTTTAAAAGGTGGCTGCTGCTTATAAGCTCAGAACATAAACATCTATCTATCAATGGTGGGGTCCACCTTTCGTGAGGGATAACTTGGTGGGTGAAGTCGCGGTTGATCGTTAATTCCCCATGTCTGGTGGTTAACTAAATCCGAATGTTTGCTGGTACAATCACCATGTTTGGTGGGTTAAATCCCAACTGTGGCTGGCATGACAAACTGAACCTGCACACTACGCAGCTTTACTTCCATGCTCAGGTCTTGCACGCTGAACACCTGGACTTTCGGCGATTGTGAGGGCAAAGACCTCGGCCACCGCACCACTGGCACATCGACCATCGGCGATTGTGAGGGCAAATTCCACGGCCGCCGCAATCCTTGCACAACGACCTTCGGCATTTGTGGTCGCAAAAGTCTAAATGTTCAAAGTCGTCCAAGCGAGTGTCCGTGCCATCCAGAGAAAGCCAAGGGCATTTCTTCCCTAGCCTCTTCCTGCAGGTTCGATGGCCATTGAGCGGAACCAAGGCATAAATTCGCCCATTTCTCGGATGTTTCAAAAACCAGCTAGTGCTGCTACGTTCCGCGCATCGGGAACATTTCAACATGATAACTTGGTCAGGGGCCTCATACACTGCTGGCAAACTCCTGACGCGTTCATTTGGGCGATACACGCCGTCAACGGCCGCAGACTTATCCCTGCTTCTGGCAGCCTTGTCTTTGCGGACCTCTGGTACCTTAATGGATGCTTTCCGTTTTGCTGGACAAGACTGCGCGTTGCCTGCAACCAGCAACTCTCGAAGTTGCCGCCATTGTCTCATTGCAAGCGACTTACCGTTCCCAGAGAAGAAGGTCTCTTTCCCCTGCATCAGTTGAAGAATGTACAACACAGCTGCTTCAACTGCCCAGTAGGTTGTGATGTCGCTCAAATCCAATGAACTCAAAGCTGAGATCAACAAACGTCGCACGCGGCGCTGCAAGTCGCTAGGCTGAGAAACCGTGACACCCTCGGTTGCAGCAACCTCGGTAGCGGCGACGTGTTTCGCGTCGAAGGAGCCTGGTGCATGAAGCCATCCCGCACAGCGGCATAGCAACTTGCAAATGGCATTACCATCGAACTCCACCTCATTCAGCAAGTCATTGAGCAAAGCTTCCGCAGCTTCAATCATTACAAGTTTTCCTTCCCAATCTGCATTGTGAAATCTGGTGATACTTCGTTGCAGCTTCCTGGTAGGTTGCTTTGCTGAGGATGCAGGCTTTGCTGCTTTCGTCTGGATACTTTGCAGCCCCACTTCTGCAAGCGCTGAAGATGTTGCAGTTTTCTCGATGATTTCCAGATCAACAGCCAGATCTTCCCGATCTGCGGCCACTGAAAATGACACAGTGTGGCCAATCCGCACGTGTGGCGGGCTACGAGCAAAAGGCAACCGCCAGGAATCTCCAGTGGAAGTTCCGCAAAGCAAAGAGCCACCGCCCTGATAGTGAAGTTGGCACACGAAACCTATCGGCATGGCGTCGATGAGGACAAGGTGCAATGACTATCAGCAACTTGCCTCAGACAAAAAAGTATCGGATGTTTGCGGTGGGCCAAATCTAGTTTATGAATTGCTAGATCACCAAACCATGTCTGGTTGGTGGTTTTAACCATCTTGAAAAATATTAGTCAATGGGAAGGATGACATCCCATTGAAATTGTGGAAAATAATATCGCCATGTTTGAAACCACCAACCAGATGTACATTTACCTAGAATTCCCTAGAGATATGTTGCAGCAGTGGATGACCTCAAGCCCATGGCCCTGTGTCCTGTGCGGCCGCCCTCGGTGAGATGAGCTGGGACCATGGTCCAAGTGTTTTCAAATATCGGGGTGACTGGTTGGCGATTTTCTGCTGAAACTTCACAACAAAACATGGATCAAAAAATGGTTGCTGCTGTTGGAAGTGGGCTGAATCTTGAAAAATGATCGAATAATTGTCTGCAAACCTCAAATGTGTGCACCTGTTGGGCAGTTCCCTTTACTCATTTGTGGTGAAACCTCGCTGGGCTCTATACTCAAATTTGGATGCATTTCCTCCCGCACAAACAGGGAAATGGTAGGTTCATCTTTAAAAATAAAAAACTAGAGCCCATCAGCCACTCAGCCTTTTATACATATGATGAATTCTGATAAATATACATATATTCTATAAGAATATATTCTCTATGGCTTACCCGAACCAAGCGCATGGCTCGGTGGCTTAGTGCTGCATCGGAGAATCATCTTCCAGGCGGGTCATTTGGGAAGGAAGATCAGAAAAAGTGGAAGTTGATTTCTTACACTGTGAGTAAAATGGCCCCCAATGTGAGTTGGATTTCTATCCCCCTTGATTGATGGCTAGGTACCCTTACCCCCTTACCCCACCATTCCATCAGGTCCTGCGATGCCCGCGAAGCCAGTGCCAGAGGACCACGCTGCTAAGCAGCTCTGGGCAGAGAGGCGGAATCTCAGGGCGGGGCTATGGAAGAGGAATACATCATATAGTATATATATATATATTGTGTACATATTATGTACATATGTCATGTATATATATATGTCATCTATATATAAGATACATATAAGATATAATTATTATATAATTATCATATATCTATGTATGTATATGATAGTATATGTGTATAGAGAGAGAGAGAGGTAGATAGATTAGACACGAGTGAATTGGATTTGGCTAAATCAAGAATGATAGAGAGACATGAGAGATCATGAGTAGATTTTGTTCTTCATTTTTTTTCTCTGTGTGTGTGCGGAGGACCCTTCGATGCCACAACCTAATGCAGACTATCCAGCAGCGTTTAACTGCAACATCCGTCAACCATGGGAAAAAGTATCCATCCATTGATCTATGAATGGAAAAGCTTCGGGGGACCCCATTTTATGGCCAGTTGAAAGCATCGAACTAGGGAAATTAATGACAAAAACCCACTGAAATTCGGAATACCATATCTTTAAGACACCATTTGAGGGATGGTTCTTTGCGAAGTCTAGATTGTTCTGTGGGTCATCAAATAGTTTTATGAACAAATTTGTGGGTTTGATCACCTAAAATTCATATCTGATAACTCAAATTCAAATCGCAATCATCCATCGGAGAAATGCTATTGAACATGCTGTCTTCACTCATTTAACATCATTCGAGGGTTTCCTCCAAATGGGTGGTACCCCCAAATCATCCAAGTCATTAAGCCATTTTAGTATTGAAAGCTATGGTGACTTGGGGACTTGGGGACCATGACTTCAGTCCCATGTAACATCATTTAAGATCATTAAAAGTCATTGAACCCTTGGAAAACCCTCGGAAAACCATGGGAAAACTTGGAAAACCATGGGAAAACTTGGAAAACCATGCTGATAGGATCCATGTATGCTAAAGTAACATAAACCATCAATATACCCCCAATGTTAGCATATATACCAGCACCATGGATCCGTCATGGGATGGGAAAACCCATGGGAAAAATCCATCCGCCTGGGCATCGTAGAAGCTGGTCATGGCCAGGATCGAGGCTTCGCCCATGCCAGCGGCCACTGAACAACACGCCACCTGACGTCCCGGGCGTCCCTCTTTCAACGAGCCAAAAAGGGCCTTCTGAATGGATCAAGTTCACCAAAACTGGAAAAACATGGGGAAGAAACATGGGAAAAAACGAGTTCACCTCAGAAAAATGCTAAAGTTCACCAGGAAACATGGGAAAACTCTTCAGTGTGTTCATCGAAAAAGTGGGTGATTTCACATGAGACAAGGCACCAAAAGCTTGGGAAATTCATGGAAATTCAATGGATTGCCAGATTCTATGATATTCTATGGGGATACACATTGATATCAATGGGGATATAACTGATATAACCAACAAATATGACCATCAACGGATTGATTCTCACGGGGATTGATCAAGCAGGAATTTTTTTTGTGAAATTACCATCAAACAGTGGGACTCCGGAAAGGACTTCCCATCAAACAATGAAAGGTCCCCCGGAAAACATACAAACAGATATGAGAAAAAAACACCAGTTAAATGGTAGATCATTTTCTAAGGAGAAACAATGGATATATATATATATTGTATGTATGTATGTATGTATGTATGTATGTATGTATGTATGTATGAAACGAAAAGGACTGTGATGAAATCCCTCTCCAAAAATGTAAAGTGAATCCGCACTGGTTTGATGATGATGCGCGTTTCTATTCAAAAGGCCCTCGACACAAAAAGACTTCACTTGCGATTCGGGGCGATGCTTTAGAATCCTCTGGATGGGTGAGAGTTCCGTTGCCGCAAGAGAGTCATCGCACATTCTCACTTCAGTTTGGCCTGTATTCCACCTTAAAACAATTCTGAATACCTTGCCGGAATCTTACTATATTTATACATATGTATATACATATGTATATATATAATTATTATTATTATATAATGTTATGTATATTGTCATATATTTATTTTAATATATATATATAATTATATATATCATCATCATATATTCTGTTATTCTATATCCTATTCCACGCGGGTTTTAGCACAAAATAGCACAAAAATAGGCACCAAATTGCTCGTATCCAAGGCTCGCCCAGCAGTTTGATGTGGTTCCCACGTCCCCAAGCAACAATGCAAAGGCAGCAAACCATGAGGAAGGCCATGACGTGCATTCGACACCTGGCACGTTCAAAACCATGAGGAACCCATAGCAAAATAGCTGGTGAACCCATAGCAAAATAGCTGGTGAACCCATAGCAAAATAGCTGGTTCGAGATTCAACCCCCAAACGATTAGGCAAACAGGCAAACATTTAACATTACCCGATTTTTGGATGCCTGGGAAAGAAAAAAAACTGTCCTACTGAGGTAACCTGAGCTAAGCCACAGCAGTAGCTTGATGGTTTGTCGGTACACGTCTTGAGAGATGATAATGGATGAGAATGAATGATTTTGCCGGGAACCCCTCTTGGAGACAAACCAATCTGGAGGATATTGAACATCACCGGAGATGTTGCCACTCAACATTCCAATACGTCTTTTTGATGGTTTACCCTCTGGTAAATGTTTACAGTTTGCTGTTGAAAATGGCCCATTCGAAATAGTGGATTTACCCATTAAAAATGGTGGATCTTTCCCATCAGTTTTTTGTATGTTTACCAGGCCGGGTATCTTGTGAGAAACTCAACGAATATGGCTGCAATCCATTCCCTGGGATATCCTCACCACGCCTGTAACTCACGTAGTGAAACCAATAGGGCCCGGTGAGTTTCATGGTCAACGACGGGACCACATTCACCAGGTAGACTAGGGCGATTCCTGCCTCTAGACAGTGCCATCTCTTTTGTCGGTGCCATGGTCAAGTTAGATGGGACATACTGGAGATTCATGGCAACATAAAACATAAACCGAGAAATTCTTGGTGTTTGATAGGATCAGATGTGATCACATGTGCCCTGGTCAACTTATATATGGTTTTAGTGAGTTATGGTAACCACCTGGTAATCCTTTTTCCATATCAGCAATCCAAACATCATGGGCATAGTAAATCCCTATGGAAAAAACTGGATTGACCATCCTCTAAGGACTGGGTATACCATCCAACTTTGGATCCTAAACCCACAGGCCAAGTTAAGGTGATGCGTCTGGGTTTTGGGCAATTGATGTACGAAAATTGTACCAAGGCAATAAAAAAAGAGAGAACACAAACATTAGTTTACAGAATGATGTTCCAATTGATAAGCAATGTTCTCGCCCTCGTGTTTGCTCAGCCTCTGCATGGAAAAAGAAACCATCAGCTGGGCCATTCTATAGCGATGTGGTAAACCCAATGCCAGAAACCTCCATAATCAGAGCTTGTTTTAAAAACTACCCCATCATTTCTGGTAAGTCATTGTGGCATTGGGGTCTGGTTGATTTACATATTCCATGAGTCACAGCCATCACCAGCCCCACCAGCGCCTCATTGATACTGCCGGCACCGGCATTCATGACGACCCATAGGAAGTTGTTCAGAAGACCCAGGATCCAAAAGACCTTGAAAGTGACAAAAAAACGTCCCAAGTAACCCAAGGGGGTTTGCTAACTGCGGATCTCCTAAGAAAATGATTCTATATGAAGTGTCCCAAGTGGGAAAGGATCCACCCAAAAAAAATGGTTGGAGCAGTGAGTATTGAGTGTGTTCAGTAAATCTAAATGGGAATTCAAGGCGATCAGCACGAAGGTAGCACCTATGACAAGGTCTTACTGAGGAACTCACTAGTAGACTAGTCATCATGATATAACCCGTGTTAAGGGTTTGAGAACCCTTTCTGTTGGACTTTGGTAGATTGCAGTTCAAAAACCAATAATAACACATATAACAATCATTGACCCTGCACCATGTTCATCCGGTGGTGAAATTGCCAGGCTTACAACTTCATGGACTGCGGGCCCGGAATCTATGGAACACCTACACCAACATCAATGACAAAAAAAAAAATAGGATCCCTGATTGATTCCCCCTAAAAAGGAGCAGAAAATTCGTGGTGGATTTGGGGCACCAAATCTTGGACACTTGGCATGATCCTGAAAAAGACCTAAACCCATCTAAACCCCACAGCTTACCACTCTTCAAATCGACCATCTCCACAATATGTATATATATATATACATAATGTAAAATATATATATATATATATATAATTATATGTAATTATATAATCATGTATATATATATAATTGTATATATATATGTATATAATCATATGATATGATATGATATCAAACCCCGAGTCCCCAAGCTTCGAGAAACAGCAGCTGTAGCAGCCACCAAAGCAACAGCCAAGGGACAACAAAGTTCCTGTAGGGTTTCGCCCGTTTACTGCACATGGCGGATTTTATGGCACGGCCGTGGCCGGCTCAGACTGGATCCAGCTGGGAAATGTCTCCAGTGTATTGAAAGAGTGGTGGAGTTATGGATTTATCCCGTCCGTGCGATCCTTCACCCATACTGCAATTCTTATGTTCTTTCCAGCATCAGCATCTGACAGTGGCGTAAGTCTTCCGCATAGGCTAATCTACCTGTTCATCAGAGATGGGGTTTTATAATTAATCCATTTTTGTGGCGGCCCGTTCATTTGTTGGTAGGACCCATCCCCAAACCCATCAGGAGACACTTTGTCCGGTGAGAAGTGGCCATGTCGTCAATATATCAATATATATCATGTGTTGACTCGAGCCATGCGACGAGAGCGGGTCGCAGAGACCGGCAGGATCTCTGGCGCATTCTGCATGACTCAACATGTCAGGTATTTCCAGGGCACGTTTGTGCGTATGAGCCCTTCCAATTAGTTACAACCTCACAGATCACAGGCAAAAAATGTCTTGCTATGGTTTCAGCCACCAAACAATCCTCCGGCGCAACCACCTCCTTTTTCAAGCAACCACCCCATCGGCGCCCATCTTAGGCGCCCATCGCTTTTCATCCTTTCGATGTTCCGGTCATCCCTTCACGCCTGGAAAACAGTACTTGGCATAGACTGGGCCACTCGAATAAAAGCTGCTTCCTGGAGCAGATCGATCGAATCGATCATCTTTCGCTGGGAAAGATAGATTTAACTGTCGTTAACTGCCTTCGGGGAAAAGGTACTCTTATATACATATATATATATATTATACATATGTATGTATGATTATGTATGTATGATTATGTATGTATGATTATGTATGTATGATTATGTATGTATGTATGTATGTATGTATGTCTGTCTGTCTGTCTGTCTGTCTGTATGTCTGTATGTATGTAATGTCATGTCATGTCATGTCATGTCATGTCATGCAATGCAATGCAATGCAATGCAATGCAATGCAATGTAATGTAATGTAATGTATGCATGTATGTATGTATTTATGTACGCATGTACGTATGTACGTATGTATATATATATGTATGTATGTATGTATATGTAAATGTGTATATATATACACATATGTGTATGTATATATATATGTATATGTAAATGTATATATATACATATGTGTATGTATATATATGTATGTATATGTATGTATACATATATATATGTATGTATATATATATACATATATGTATATATACATACACATATGTATATGTATCTCTATATATATTTATGTATATGTATCTATATCTATATATATATGTATGTATGTATGTAAATATATATATACGTGTGTATGCATATATATATATATATGTATGTATATATATATGTATACATATATGTATATGTATCTATACTGCCTTCAGAGAAAATGTACAAGTGCTGTAACACCATCTGATGGTTGAGAAAAGATGCTGGCAGGTAAAAGGATGAGATGATCTTTCAACATGTCTGGAAGTTGTGAAAAGTTCCTCATGATTTTCCCGAAATATTCCCTTCATACCTCAAAACACCTCCAGCAAAAATAAACAGTGCTCAGCGCTCAGCCGCAAAGTAACCAAAAAAAACAGCAAAAACAGGGTCAGATGTGGCATCAACCAAAGGCACGGTTCATCTGCTCCCAGATGTCGAATCCACAGGTGAAGTCTGGTGTGACATCCATCACCTTGTTGAGCTCAGGGAGGCACATCTAGGGGTCTGATATGAGGAGTGATGCAAACCCATCAGTTTTGGGTAGAAGCTCAGTCGTTTGAAACCAGATCGCCTTCGACATCTTTGACTTCGACTTGGTCTATGATTCGATGCTTCACGCCAGCTGCAACCTACTACAGTAACGACATCTAATTCGGTGGTTATCTTCTGCAGCCGCAGTTTCTGCCCCAAAAAATCGCCAGTATTTTTCGGCGAATCACCGCAGGGTCAGGTTGGGTCAGTCGTGATACTTTCTGTTGCCCTTGGCATATATCTTTAAACCAAATGGTGATATAATCGGGATATAGGGATATGATGGGAATCCCATCTGGAATCCCATCTTGGGCATACATACTTTATGAGTCGCCAAACTTGGAGCCCTTTTTTCAGGCGTCATCGAAAAAAGTTGCTCTCGTGATCACCATGATCACCATTCACCAGGCGATTTGCCCCCTGGCGCCGCGCCCCAGGGGAGGCACCTTCATTTCACCGAAGATGCAACCCTGCACAATGACTCCAAGAACACCTGAGACGGATGCGGACGGCTCCCTGATCCAAATCTCACTTTCACCATGAAAAAGATGGCAAATACGGCAGCAAAAAACTCCAGCAGAGGCACAGGGTCTACACCTTTAGGGTCTACACTTAGGGGACTAAAGAAACCTGGACCTGGAAAATGGATGAAAATGGGATGATATCAACCTTATATATATATACACTGTATATATACTCTGGTTGGTGGTATACCTACCCCTCTGAAAAATATATGAGTCAGTTGGGATTATGAAATTCCAATACATGGAAAAATAAAAGCCATGTTCCAAACCACCAACCAGTAATGTCAACCCTGGATTAATAAACCCCTAGGCTGTTTAATTGGGGGGGGGTACCATTTAAGTATCAGATGAAATGACTATTGGAGGAGTATCCCCCTAATTAATAAATTAATAAACCATGGTTTATTAATCCGGGGTTGACATTACTGTATATTGTGGGATCAACATAAATTCAGCACCATGGTATCCCCTAGCTGCACCGAGCCACTGGCCACGATCATCCCGAAGGTGTCGGCCACCGAAGCCGAGGACAAGGCCAGCTCCACATAGGCTGCAGGCTGTTCCTGCCGTGAGAATGATCGGACCGCCCAGGCAGCTGGTTGTTGACTGGTTGACCTACCCCAACCTGAAAAATGATGGTTTGTGAGTTCGTCAGTTGGGATGATGAAATTCCATGAAATTCCCAATTAATATGGAAAAGTGAAAGCCATGTTCCAAACCACCAAGCAGATTTGTGTCCTTCTGTATCCTTTTGCGCCCATTTTATTCGCACATCACCATCTAAAGGTATGCGAAATGTCACGCAAGATCAATGCGTGGCTGCTTGTCAACTTACCATGGCCACTTGCAGAGTTGGGCACAAAGATAGACGCATTTGTCCACATCAAGAAAAAAACGAGATACAACGAGAATCTTCCATCACCAATCAGCTATCAATCAGCATCAACCATCACTCCAGTTTCTCAGCGGTGACAAGCCTTCAACAATCCAACCTTGATCAATCAAGAAGGGCCCCAAAAAGGTGATGTGATCGATTCATCATTACTCGATGTGTTCCAAAACATGGTGTTCAGATGTTTTCAGGCCTTCCCTTCGCTTTAGCCTCCCTGATTTCCCGCTTACCACCCGGGTTACGGCCGCCGGGGCCTGCGCTATGAGAGAGAAGGCTCCAACGTAGACGCCACCACCCAGCAGACCCACACAGAGTGCCGGGACAAGCAGCCACCAATCACCAAAGGGTTCCCTGAACGGCGCAGCTTGCTGCAGGTTCGGGCATGGTGATGATGGTGATGAAGTGATGATTGGTTAAGTTGCTGTGGATTGTTTTTGCAGCTATATATAAATGTACTGAAATATATTGAACTGGTGGATGATGATGATGATGATGATGATGATAGTTCAAATGACTGGTGACTTCCGCCTGAATTGGGATTTGATTGCAGTCAAATGATGAAACTGATTATATATATTATATTATAAATGAATGATGGGTCATGGTGTGGTCACGGTTGCTGAAACAATTTTTGAGTTGAATGGTTGCTGAAGAAGGGAAGGATGGGACTGCCAGAGGCTAGAGGCCAGAAGAGGAGGGTGGGGCAACTTAGTTTCGGCTTGAACTCACCTCACTTTGTTTGGGTGGAGGCGGTTGGTTCCTCCATTCTGAGGCTATTTGATTGCATCCTCATGTTTGATAGGTCTGGATCCATCTCTGGTTGTTCCCATCTTCCTGTAAGGAAGTGGACATCTTATCGGACACCCATGATTTTCTAGGGTCCTCCGAAAAATAACAATTTTAAATGGAAAACCCATCTGCTTTGTGCTTCTGCTTCGTGCTTTCCCCTTGAAAACAACTTGTCAACTGGCACAATCTTCCCATTTCTTGCGGTGTTTGTTTCAAAACAGATCCGAATCAACACCCAAATCACCCACAGTTTTGCTGTAAGGGTGGATACATATGATATATATATATATACATAGACTTAGACAGATCAACATCCCAAATCAACAACAAAAAATCCCATGAGTTTTCCCCCTCTCCTGGCGCCATGCCAAGTCGCAAGGCCGCTGCCAGGAAGAACACTGCGAAGAAGACCTGCCAGTGGCCAATTCCCAAGGGATTCTTCGGTGATAACGACCGAACCCTGTTCTCCCGAACCCTGGAATCATGGTTTTCATAAGGAAATCATCCCCAAATGGCCGCAAGATTTCAGGTTAGTGAAATATTATAATTTACCCAGATGAATAGAATAGCCTCTGGTAATGACTAACAGTTTGCTATTGAAAATTGTCATTTACTTCGTTGATGTACCCATTGAAAATTGTGATTCTTCACAGCTATGTTTGTTTAGGGTAATCATTCATTCAATTATCATTCAATAATCAGAATATATCAGAATATAATATGTCTAATCATAAAAAATCTTAAAGTCATAACCCATTATAATTCTGGAATTATCATACGACCAGCTATGGGGATAGTTCGCCAGATGGATAAACTATGACAACTTCACTAGCCTGAAAAGTTCGGCTATGGATAATTCCCCGAATCCTAAACGTCATTCGGATAGTGAGGTGGGCTCGGTCGTTATAATTTGCTCAAATGTTTTCTTAATGTTGGCAAATATTTAGCTGTGTGTTAGAAATGATGGGATTTACCAACCTTTGAATCATTGTGAATCATTCAAACTAGAACTCCAAGGGTTTTTTCACAAAAAGACACGTTTTAACTTCAAGGGTTTCACGTAGAACTGCGAATTGGGCATCAGTACTGCCTGGTTTTTTTCGTAGCAATGAGATGATCCAGGTGTGGGGTTCTCCAAAAATGGGGGGCCGGAAAATGCCGAGTTCTTTATGGGGAGATAGAGAGGTCTTCATCACGAAAAAAACATGTTTGTTCATGTTTAATCCATTGGATAAACTGCAGCTTTGATGATCTTCGTTTGATGATTAAAAAAGCGCCTGCAGGAAGCCTCCGAGCCAAAGGATCTTCCGTGACCGGCAGATGAGGCTGAAGAAGCTCCTGGAACCCAGGATCTGAGAATGGGATTCCCCATGGATTGTGATATTCCCATTATGCCATCTGGTTATGACTAACATAGCCATGGAAAATCACCCTTTTTAATAGGTAAACCATCTATACATGGGCCATTTTCCATGGCTATGTTAAATAACCAGAGGGTATATATATATATATATATTAGTATAATATAGTAATATAGTATAATCCCCGAAGTCAACATCGATCCAACCCAGGGTAAGCCCTGCGCCTGGAAACAAAGACGCCGATCTGGTAGGTGAAATTGGACCACCTCAGAAAGGCTGGCGATGGACCCGGGTCCAAGCCACAACAAACATCCAAAATGGGGTCAGCTCCGAAACTTTTGACTCGGTACCTTTTTTCAGATCCAAAAAAGTCCAGCTTCCTTTCGCACTCAGTCCAGGAAAATATCTGCAACCTCATTCACTTCAGGTCCTTCTCGATTCTCAGGAGCAATTTCAACCATAAAAAAAAGGTGCCTCTGGTCTCACGTTGATTCGACATGCCAAACATACCTGTCAAACACTGTGGATTCGATACTCGCTATAGGATACTGCTATGATAAGTCTGGATACTGTATATATATGTACATATATATATGTATATATATGTATATATATATATGTATATATATATATATATTTATGTATATATATATGTATATATATATATATATATATATATGTATATATATATATGTATATATATATATATATATATGGGACCACGGATAGCTGTTCAGGCATCTTGTGTTTCAGACTTAAAGCCGTGCCCATATCATAACTGTCCACTACCATCTCATCAGGACAATTCCAATTGGAATATCGTTTGCACTCCCAAAATGCAGCACTGTGGAAGGGATGTCCCGGTTTTTTTTTGCAACCATGATCATGTAATTCAACAAGATCAACAACGGATTGGTGGTTTCAACCCAGCCCAAAACTCTGAGTCACTTTCCACATCATCATCATCATCATCATCATCGTCATCATCATCATCATCATCATCATCGTCATCATCTCATTTCTATGGTTTTTCCCAGAAATGTCGGAAATCAGATCCAGAAATTTCTAAGGGATCTTTCCCCCCAGCCATCCTTCCGCTCCCGGCTGCTTCGGGCTTCACCGAGCAACTTGTACCAATGCCTTCGACTCACCGGGTCAGTGACAGGGAAACCCATGGCGGCCCAGAAGCCGCTTTGGATCCTCCGACCGTCCACGGAATCCACAAAGCAAACTGGATGATATACCGTGAGGCCATGAGGCCATGAGGCCATGAGAAGTCAGTTGGGGTTAAGTTTTAGATGTTTTTAGGGGAATACCAACAAAAAAACATATATATATATATATATATATATTGCTGGTTGGTGGTATACCTACCCATCTAAAAAATATGAGTCAGTTAAGGCGATGACATTCCCATTAGCAAACTGGATAGGAATATAGTACTGGATGATATATATATACTATGCTTAGTACTAGTATTGTTGTCATGACTATTGTTGTTACGATAATTTCGATCATCACATTGCACAGGGTACCCCGGGTACACCGGCTTGACACGGCTGAAATATCACCAACAAAAACCGATATTAGGGATCAGTTGGGTAAATCTCAAAGGCTTAAATCAACCAAAACAAATAGAATGTTGTATGTTATTAACGATATCTACATTTGTATATATATATATATCCCCCCCCTTTAGGGGGGGGGGGGGGGGGGGGGGTAAAAACTGAAATATTTCACTTTAGGGGGGGGTCTCCCCCCCCCACACACCTAGAAATATTTCACCTCCCTAAAGTGAAATATTTCAGCTAAAAAATTCTGGTCTATAATGGCTTTGGGCGT
>Ga0126342_10007774_pt1 | contig 19181 bp, 15 predicted proteins | sample Cyp1metagenome_FD_92528 | JGI IMG/M metagenome (GOLD analysis project Ga0126342, IMG submission 92528) | Coral microbial communities from Lord Howe Island, Old Settlement Bay, Australia - Cyphastrea 1 metagenome | ecosystem: Host-associated > Invertebrates > Cnidaria > Coral ... | reverse complement strand
TTTTACGATTTTCCTAGAGAAACTCTAGCAAAATCATAAAAAAATCGAAAATTTCTCGAGTTTTTAGCTGAAAACCAGATTCTGGGGACCTTGGATGCATTTACGATTTTTTTACGATTTTTTACGATTTTTTTACGATTTTTTTACGATTTTGCTTCCAAAATCAAATTTTCTGCTGGAAAGGCTTTGGGGAAAAGGAAACTCTAGCAAAATCATAAAAAAATCGAAAATTTCTCGAGTTTTTAGCTGAAAACCAGATTCTGAGGACTAAAAAAACCATTAAAAAATCATATCCAAACCATAAAAAAATCATAACCACAATTTGAACCCATAAAAAAATCATAAATGGAAATCGTATTCAAGTCATAAATAAATCATTAAAAAAAATTATTTTGAAACCCCTCCATCCTAGAGACTTAGGAACTCTGAATCTTCATCTTCATCTTCGTCTTCGTCATCGTCATCGTCATCGTCGTCGGCATCATCATCGTCGTCGTCATCGTCATCGTCGTCATCATCATCATCATCATCATCACATCATCACATCATCGTCGTCATCATCATCATCATCATCATCATCCTCATCGTCATCGTCATCGTCACAGTCACCGTCATCATCATCATCATCATCGTCGTCGTCGTCGTCGTCATCATCGTCGTCGTCGTCGTCGTCATCATCATCATCATCATCCGCATCCGCATGCTCCGTTTCGAAGAAAACTGGCCAGGGACTTTGTTGCGTGGATAGAGTCTGGTCAATTTATGAACCACCAATCCCACGTGTACGAGTCAATCAGGGGCTCTCATACCAGGCAAGGATCAAAAGTAGAAAATGCTTGAAAACACGGACCAGAGTGTGAAGAGCACAATCCTATATATGTATATATATATATATTATATTATGTATATCATATATTATATTTTACATATTATATATTATATATTGTATATTATATATTATATATGTATATATGAATATATGTATATATGTATATATGCATATATGCATATATGCATATATGCATATATGCATATATGCATATATGCATATATGCATATATGCATATATGTATATATGTATATATGTATATATGTATATATGTATATATGTATTCCACAATGGCTGGTCATGTTGGCAGCCGCAAACAAAACATTCCGTTTTTCGTGGGTCTATCAACATCCCATCCCGTGGCTGCAGGATGTGCATAGCTATGGCGAGAAGCCCAAGCCAGTTCTTCATTCAGCAGCCGTGCACACGGCAAATGCCCTTTCCTGCCACAGCAAGGATCTTAAAATCTGACCCACTCACATCATGACAGTAAAAGGCCAAAAAAAAAATAAGGAACGAAGAGACAGAAAAAAACACATATTCTCATCAGTTGCTGGTAACCTTCTCACTCACCGCGTGTCACCGAAAATCTAGAATCCCCTCGGAGGGACCCCGGTGAAACATTGTGCTGTTGTCAAAAATCGTCCATTTGGATTTAAACCCGAAATCAGGTCCTAAGACCGGTCACAAGTCACGCCCTTGTTGGGCCTGCTAGCATGTGCCGCTGCCTCAAGGCCCCACTTGTCCTTCTTGGTTAGGCTTGCTCCTGAGTGGTGGCAATTGTGTTGTGTTGGTTTTGGTTTCGAACATCGCAGGATTTTGGATGGATTGACTGTGGATGTTTGTGGCAATTTAGACAGCCAATGACAGCCAAATGCAAAATTGTAGTGGGTCCTGGAAAATCTATGTCTTTGGCTACCCTGCTTAGGATGTGTATCTTTGGTGGAATTTCAGGCCCGGGATCCTCCTAAAGGGTCTTAGCTGTTTGATGCTTCCAGGAATTGGATAGTGGCACCTTGTATGGCCAGTGAAGAGTGGATATATCTCCAACCAAATCGATGGTAGAACCAACATACCAGGAGATAGTAGGTGGGGTGCCATCTGTACAGTAACACCTTGGGGGTCAAAGCAAGGAGCACGTGGAAACATCCGGCCACTCATGGCCAATGCTGCAGTTGGGGAAAGCCCCCAATGACATGGCAAATTACTTCAACGGTCATATCAATCCGCTGGCTGATGAAATCTAGAGACCCTCACCTGGCAGGTGGGGAAAAATAGAAAAGGTGCAGTTCAATCCTCAAAAAGCCACCATTTGTGGAACCCATGGACCATTGTCCAGGATGGTCACAATTTCCTCTGGGCGTCCCCAACCATTCTGCACCAGCAGCCGCACGCAGCCGAGATGTCCCGAAATCGCAGCACCTCATTACACAAAGAAGCGTGTGTCTGACTCCTCAAAAAGGAAAACTACCGAGATAATTTGAAGAACAACCAAAGGGTAGGAAGAAAATTGAGATGATTTACAGTCAGCGATTAAAAACTGGGGAGAAATTAACCTCTACAGTATGCAAGTGGGCTGATTTGAGACATGAAATTGCAGTAAATTTCTGAACCACACAATAGTTGAAAGAAAAACCGATAATTTCCTGCAGATATTCCCTTATTGCATCCCATTGAATGCGTGGGTTTTCAACAGATCCTGGCACTTCTTGATATCTTTGGATGGTAGGCGCTTTCCAATTTCCAACACACAATCAGGATCATGGTTCTTGAAATGGCTAGCCATTCTGATCATTCTGTGGTCAAGTAGACATTTTGTCCCTACTTGACCCCTACCCAAATGTGGTCTCGACATGTCGTCCAGGCCTCGGTATTGCTTATGTAACAGAGATACCACAACAAGTCTTAAATATCTCTAAAGTCTAGCATCCAAAGGACCATGGACTGTGGCCATTTTTAGGCTTCGCAAACTTTGGAGCCCAAATGGGTGAAAAAAACATATGGCCATATTGGCTCCACGTGATTTGCTTGGTCAGATCAGCATTTCACTGGTTTTCTTCGGAGATCCTTCCAGTGCCCCAGTGCCAAGACACGAATCAATGGTGTGGTACCCAAGAAATCCTGGAAACTGATGGGATTTCCCATGGGATTCACTAGAAGAATCTGATACTGTACCAATACGACTTGGACGGAACGGGATATCTTGTGAAGTCCATCCATGCAACAATCGGAAAAGGGATGCTTCACGGCGCCAATTTGTAGGAATCCCCTCAACGATTTGAGGATTCAAACAGTGTTCACCAAATCAATGCCAAAATCCACAGCGTGATGGGTCTGACATATTGACATATGACAAAATCACTCAGTCGCCGATATTCTGATACCATGGTGCCCAACTAGATGAAAAACAAATGTGCGCATCCATTTTGATGTATTAAAAACACGACACTGTATCTGTATCTTCATGGGTATATGGTGTGTATATGTTGTGTGATATGCAAACATACACAAGTACCCCATACATACAAGAGTGGAGTCTTCCATCTGCTCCTTCCTAATAAGAAACAAGTTTGATGGTATACCTATAATTACTCAATTTTCAGACACACCCTCGGCAAAATTAGGGATTTAACCAGCAAGACATAGCGGACATCTAAGGCATTTCGAAGTGGCTCTTCCGTCGTGTAGGATGGCTCAAAACTGCAATCTGCCCCCAAAAAGTGATGCCTAGTACCATTCTTGAAACGAAAAAAAGAATCCTGGTCCAGCCAAACCCCACTGTAGCGTTGCTTGATGCCTAGTCTTGGTGGTGTCATCCCCATCTGGTTGACATAAACCAACAAAAATGAAACCACCTGATGAATCCATCTGTTTTGGGTACCTTTAGCAACCTCAAAAAAAAAAATAGAAAAGTAAAATCCTACAAAAATAGTCGTCAATCTAAGCCTTTTCAGTACCCTTTTTCATCTTTTGGAGGGTCACTATATATGCATATAAATATATATATATATCATATTATATATATTATAATATATAATATATAATATATATATTATATATAATATATATGATATATATAATATATATAATATATATGATATATGTAATATATATATAATATATATAATATATATAATATATAATATATATATAATATATGATATATAATATATATATATATATAATACATATAATATATATAATATATAATATATATATAATATATATATATATAATATATAATATATATAATATATATAATATATATAATATATATAATATATATAATATATATAATATATATAATATAATATATATATATATATAATATATATAATATATATAATATATATAATATATATATAATATATATAATATATAAAACTTATGGAGGTGTCCTAAGTCATCGAAAGTACCCTAAGGAAAACAAGTGGATGGGGGATCTCCTCTGAGTCCACATGGGCTCCATGGCGGATCAACAGCTCCAGACATCGCTCATGGCCACGAAAGGCCGCATGCATCGAAGCCTCGTGGCCCCCGTGGCCCCCGTGGGCCCCGTGGGCCCCGTGGGCCCCGGCCCCGGTGTCGACTTTCATGGTTGGGAACGTGTCAGATGGACTTTAAGGGTAATTCAATCCGGTTTATTCGGGTTTGAGGGAGTTTTTATGTGCTTGAAGATTGGGGTTTAAAATGGTGTTAATGCATTGATTTTGGGGTTCAATGGGGTTTTAACATGTTTCACTGCCGGTCCTGGTGCTTTCAGAGGGCTTTCGTGGGCTTCAATTCTTGTATCAAACCACTTCACCCTGGCTTCCTGATGAAACCAGCCGTGCACATCCTGTTCGTATGTATCCCAGGTATCATAGGCCAAGAGACCAACAAACTACAGTACCAGAAATCATCATAAATCATCAAAAATCTAAGACCAACTGCCAACTGACTGAAAATCAACGAATCTGGAATTCTATCAACTGACTGAAATATCAGAAAGACGTAGGGCACCTCCAAGAACCGAGGTTCCCAACGCTCCAGCCACGGTTGTCTCGGTGGTTCAAATCCGCCCCGTGGAGAATCAACTGCAACAAGCACTCCTGGACCAGTCATCAAGGGTTGAGTGGGGCCTTAAGCCACTTCAGTGAGGTTATATAATGTTATATATATATGTATATATACATATTTTACCATCTTAATTGAGTTCGACTGTCAGACTTGTAACTGGGTTAAACCATAAGAATACGGATTAAGTTCTACTTATGACTGAGTCAAATCACTTCTACGTTATGACGATGTTTGAATACTTGCCAGTGTTCCAGTGAACTTTGAGGGAAGTCACAAATACCCAGTGAGAATCAGCCCATTTTGCCTGTTTACCAGTGACTATTGGAATCCCCCAATGTGAAAAGGATTTTCACTCACGACATTCCTAAAATTCCGTCACAAATTATGAACTCCCACACACGGTTTCATCCTAAAAATGATTCATTGAACCATGAAAAATACGCCTATCGCATCCCAATCATCCCATGAAATTACCGGTTAGTGAAATTACCGGTTAATTCTATGTATTGCAATCATCCCCCATCAGGTAGCTGCTCTCTTCGCTTCGGCACTCGACCTCGTGGCCCCTGTCTGCAGCTTCCATGATCGCAGTTTTGCCGCGGCCTAGTGTGGTGAAACGCCCAAGAAATGGCTGGTGATGGAGCCAGTTGGAGCCAATTTTCTTGGAAAGTTTTGCATTTCCCAGGGGAATTCATCCCTTTTTCACACGTGAACCATTCAAAAATGGCTGGTTGTTGGGATTGAACCAATTTTCTTGAGAGTCGACATTTTTTCAGGCTGTCCCCGATGGGATTCCTTTCCGCAAGTTCTCCATCTACTTCCTGGCAGAAACACGGAATGGACAGTCATGAGTCAGTCGGTGTATGGCGACCGTTGGACACAGTAACATCCAAGTAATATATTGAGTTTTTGAAAAACTTCCCCGCTGCATGGTTAATGTATCCAGTTCGAATGTTGTTGTTTAAGCTGGCGATCTCAACACTTCAGCGATAACCAGGTACTAAGCTACCAAAACTATCTAGTTGAAGGTTTCAGCCTGTTCCAACACTGTCCGGCACTTGGGACCATCATCATCATCATCATCATCAGCATCATCACCACCACCATCATCATCCCAATGTGTTTTTCTTCAAAAGCACCGGAAATAAACTTTGAACCCACCAGCGTGGCCTATTTCGCGAGGTAAAAACCCTGGGTTCCCCAGCTATCTGGGACATTGAAGTCCACCGCTTTTGAGCGCAGGAGGTCTAGGAGCTCCTCGTGCCAACAACAACAACAACAACAACAACAACAACAACAACACATAACCCTTATGGCATCGCCGGTGTGCGAAGCTCTACCATACACATGTATGTATATATATATAATGTCCTATCCATATCTTTCGAAGTTTTGGGGTCCTGGGCTGAACCCTGCGCTGCGTTGGTGAGACTGAACAGGTTTTTTGGCGACCGCTACGTTGGTGAGACTGAACAGTTTTTTTTTGCCGGTCGCACTATGGACAGGTTCTGGCTCCGCAGCAGCAGGCTCTCGCTTTGCAGTCTGGCTCGGCTCTCGTTCTCGCTTGACACTCACAGTCTACAGTGTCGCTGGTTGGGTCCATCAACGCTGCTGCAGATGTCGAACAAACGAGCCAGTGATCATCACGAGCTGATCGACATCGTATCACCATTAACTGGTCTGATCTGGCATGAACTGACCAACGGCTTCTGGTGACTCTGTAGCAAGGTCTAGGACCTAGGAGCTCCCTGAAAACATGCTGGGGAAAAGGGTGGAAAAAAATGTGAATTGACCATGGAAAAATGTTTTTAATGGATTGTTCATGGGATATTGGATGGGGTACCCTCCAATATTTTTTTTTTTAACATGGAAGCCATGCCCATTGAGTTTAAGAATGGAGATGTTCCAGTGCTATGTTAAATCATCGGAGGGTAGATGGGGTCAACCAAGCATTAATGGAGAATGCTGGAACAAATAAATGGAATATAATTGGGCTAATCCTAGCTGAGCAGTGCTCGAAAACCTGTTTGTTCAGAGGGAGTCCCGTAAGCCGCAATATACCAGGCCCTTTACCAGAGTTTTGGTCCCTGCTCATCTATAAATACGATAAATAGTATCCGATTACTAAGTGGAATCCAATTACGGCCAGATTTCGAAACTGGAGGGATCTACCCTCCGCAAGGCCTATGCAAAGGAAGATACCAAGAGAAAAAGGTCTCAAAACTGACCCAAGAGCTCCATTTGGAGCACTTAGAGAAAAAAACAATCACGTCAGGCCAGGCTAGAGAAATTTGAAGCAGAAAATGATTGAAACTCAGTGAAATGCGAAAGGTGAAAAGCATTGGCCCAATAATATATTGGTGTGTCTGAAAAATTGTATTCCCAGCTCTCCTGGTTTATCATCATGATCTCCATAAAAAGTGGGGTATACCATGGTATACCGATATCCTATGTTCAGACCCCTGTGTTTCCCAGTAGAAACCTCAACGACCAACAGATTGCGTCCTTGGTGTCTCCCGCTGCAGCGGCAGAGAGACACCTGCCCACGGCATGGGTCAGAAATGGGGTACCAATGGGCTGGTGTTAAACCCTCCAATTTGGGGCCGGAAATTTTGACAAATACACATAGAGCGACAAAATCAAGAAAATGAAAAACACTATATATATACTATGAATACATGGGCAAATACATGGGCAAATACATGGTAAATACATGGACTACACAAATAATCGGGTCCGAAAAACCTGCGACTTGCCACAAGAAATGTCAAACACGATGATAACCCCAATAAAGACTGGTATTTCATGGTATTTCAACAAAAACACGGGCAAGACCAATAAGGATCAACTGGGCACGAACTGGGCCTCTCAGCACCTTCGCTCCACGTGATGCCCATGATGAAACCTGGCCATGCTCCAGCCATCCTCAAACCACCCAAAAAACAGAACGATGGTATCAGGATCTGCCATGGTTTGCCATGATCTGTCCATCTGCAGTTGCTCAAAATCTGCTGCACCTGTGGGCTGTGGCGAAACAGGTGCTGCAGCCACCCCCCCGCGCTTCCAAGCTTTGGAGATGGAAAGAAATAGCCGGGGAAGAACCAAAAGGATGGTTCTAAATTAATTGTGAAAATATGTGAAAAATGGAATGGAACCACTGCCCAAACCTACGTTTCCCCGTTTTGTCTAGATTTCGGTTGTACGAGGCAACGTTTTGGTTGCAATGGCGAAATGCAAGCAATAGAAACAGTGCATATAGCCCAAACATGCTCAAGAACTGGGTCTATATGGTCTATTAGAAATCCATGAATGGCTTCCTAGCCAATGAAAAAAAATGGAGTCGATACTCAATAAGAATCAGATTTACCCATAGGGATGCGTACAGCCTATGGCCAAGAGAAAAGATACTTGACTGTATGCCTCCAGAAGCCAACATGACACATTCGACATCAGGCCATTTCCTTGCCACCCATGGCTTCCCTGGGGCACTCTTTGCACAAGGCTTCCGACAGTTCCCAATCCGCATTGGCAAACTTGTCGAGGATGGCCCTACCGGGAGCCATGGCCAGCTGGTAGTCGACTCTCCCAACTTTTGCTGAAGGACATGGCTTTGGGGTAGAAATTTTTGAAACCCTTCCTAGGAGAAACATAGGGGAAAATCATGGAAAATCAATGTCCAAATAGATCTCGGGGGTACCCCTAATTGGATTTTTTAACACCTACATCTCAACTTTCGGAGCCCAGCAGCTTGTTGTCTTGTTTAAACAGGCTGTAGTCGTCCACGCTGAAGGACTCTTCACCCTTCTTCAACTTGTCCTTCCGACTGCCGTCGCTGGACTGGATGATGGTGCGCTCCTGCAGGGGCCAGGTATGTGCGCATGCGGGTTTGCAGGTACGTAGGTATGTACCAGGTATGCAGGTAGGTCGGCCGGTAGGTAGGTACGTAGGGAGGGAGGGAGGGAGGTAGGGAGGTAGGGAGGTAGGGAGGACGGGAGGTAGGGAAGTAGGGAGGAAGGTAGGTAGGTAGGCAAAATGAATATAGGTGATACCCTAAGACAAGAACACAAATCTGTGCTTAGAGTTCTGCTCAAACTCAAACTTTGACCTTTAGGTGGTATGTATCAATCCCAGGCATGCTGTGGTGCCCTCATCTCAGCACCCAATTTGTACCCTGTCGACTCAACGAGGAAAAGAACACTACGATTACAGTATGATTATCATGATTATTACTATCAGGATCATTGTCACCATCACTATTTCTAGATATGTCATGATATTTCTAGTGTCATTATCATTATCATAGCTATAGCCCCAGGAATGAATAGAATACCTAGAAACCTGGAATATCTACAGTTAAGCCGTTAAGCCTCTAAATATCTACAAATAATCCTGGAAGAAAGCCGTTCATCTCGGCCTCAGCCACGTGGCACACGTTGTTCACGTGTAAGGGACGCTTGGCTTCGAGCTTTTCGGCCTTTTTGGGGATAGTGACAATGATTCCGCGGTGGGAAATCACCAAACGGTATGGGAAGATATAGCAATCCCCAAAATGATAGAAAAGTAGAAAGCTACTGAAACTGTGGTGAATAACATGTCTATCTTTTGGGGGGTTACTACAACAAGGGGGTTACTACATGTTACTACAACAAAACTATTGGGAAAATGCAAGTACAAATCGGGATGCAAGGGGGAGATTACCCAGCAAACCACAGGGAAATATCCAGACATTAGCCAAAGTGCTGGGGAAATCACCGATCACGGAGCATTTGGAAAAACACCAGCGATTTTTTGGGGTAGGTAGGATGATGTAGAGGGATATCAATGATGGTGGTGTGATATACTCTAACTACCACACATGTGACTTTAACGCGCAAAAAGTGACGATTGACGCAACAAAGCATTGCAGGCGTAGCCAATGGAAATACCACCAACAAACAATGGGGTTTGAACAACAACAAATGGAAGAAGGTTCACCAAAACACTAGAATGTTTGACCGACAACCACCAAACGAGGATTCTAACCAATAATAATAAAATACGATATATACTGTAAATGATTGGGAATCTATGTAAGTAACAAAGTCTTGGATAGAGCCACAAATGACAGGGATATAGCATGATATAGCTACTGCAACAATCACTAGGGATTGCACCAATATGCACCAATAAAGTATAATCAAGTATCCTTTTTTGAGCGGAAATCACGGCCGGTCGGCCGCGGTGGCAAGCGCATTTGACTGACCGGTCGAAATGTCCATGCGGCAGGTGACAGAAGCCCTGTTCTCCGGCGTATCAACAAGAGGTGGGTCTGTCTAAAAAATGAAATAATGGTTATACCGATTATACCCCAAAAAATGGCAGCTATAGGTAGAATGATGATGGATCATGATAAATCAGCAGTGATCTGGCAGCAGGTGGCCAGTGGCCAGTGGCATCGTCCAACGCGAATCCCTTCCCAGTGAAATGCCCGGAATGTTCGTATTGGATCTGCAAAAAAATCTTTGGTGTCCTTTACTGGGGGTATTAGGGAGAAGGGATGATGACTGCACATTGCAAATTTAAAAAGAACGCTGCCGCTCAGTGAACTGTCAAGGCTGCGGCTCCACATTGTCCAGAACTGGCGTGGTTCTCCACAGTCCTGACTTCCTCGGCATCATCCGGAAGGGTACAATGAATCATAGGAAGAATGTGCAATGTGCATAGAAACCAATAGCAACCAATACAGTGGGAAGTCTAACCACCCATCATCATTGCTTCTGGTTGAGCCATAGCCAGGTCAAAACTGGGAGTCCATTGGAGGGCATTGGTCCGAAGGAAGCGAGAAAAAAAAAAGGTATTGGAAACCGCCGACCAGTTTCTGCCCTTGGCTCCGGTGTCTTTTTGGTCTGCTTAGCAGTCAGGTTCTGTCCTGGCTGGTTGTCCAAGCAGCACACAAGGGCCTTTCTTTTCCCATCTTTCCGGGGCTTCGAAAATAGAAAAAAATCATGGTGGTCAAGTCGGGAAGCTTCACTCTCAAAAGGGTGACACTTAAAACATGTGAAAAAAACAACACATCAGGACATCGGGAAGGGAAAGTAGAACATATGCAAAACCACCATCCAGTTTCTACAGTAGGCTGCACCCATAGGACGAGCTACATGTTCATCGTATGCCTGGGTGCTTGGTGATGGCGTTGTCTGTTTCGCCACCTTCGTCCCATGTGGGCTGGTTGGACTTTTCAGCAAAGCATTGGCGACTTTCCAACAAGCCTCCCAGCCTTCCTCGTCCTTCTTGACCTTGCCTCTGAAATCGCCCAAGCAATCTCCGTCCTTTGGTCCATAGTCAAAAACAATTGAGTTGCGAATGCCGTCACGAAATTCTGGGAGGTCATCAACCGGAATCTCGCACTCACACAACCACTGCACGCGGAAGTTGGTTGCTAGCCATGACCACTTCTCCAAATCGCTTAAATCCGCAGCCCAAAATGAAACACTTCCATAGAGCTCCTCATCAGGAGGGGATGCAACGCGGAGGAGACCCCACATGCATCCTTGGTACATTGCAAAGCAGAAGACGTGCTCGTAATGTTCAAAGGCCTTCTTGAGCCTCCCAACGACACTTCCAGATGAACTCCAAACTTGAAGTTTGTTTGGGCCATAGCCATTCACACTCTTGATGAAGCTCAAATCCGTGCTGCTGCGAAGAAGGAAGAAGATTGAGTTCTGTCTTGACGGTGGCTTCTGCCCAAAGGGAGGCTTTAGCTGAGCCAAAGATTTCACCTCTGATGTTGGTCGCCCCAGTTCGAGCGTAAGCTCAGCACCGACCTGGCTTGAGATGCTCCGAATGCCCTGGTGAATTTGGCTTCAGGGGGTCAGAAATTTGGACTCAAGCCTGGTGAATTTCAACATGGATACCAGTGAATCTGTAGCTACTCCAAAAAGGAAAAATTGCGATCAATGATCCCAAAAAATGACACATACTCTCCCAGCAGCCAAAGTTTTGGGTGAGATGCCCCCGTCCACCCACCTCATGACATGTAGACAGCAGCTTGAGCATCTCTGTTGGCTCACAAGCGCACTTTTTGCCATCAATGATTTGGAGGAGTCGATCCTGGTGGCCATGGGCGGATAGTTGTTTCATTACGCATATTTTACGCAAACAAAATCAACAAACCACCCATGACTCATGACCGTGCTCAAATAACGATTCAGGGGAACCTTGGCAAATGCTGCATCAGATTGCCTGTTGGCAACCCTTCACTAAAAAAAGACTGTTCAATGGAATACGTTCACAGGCAAACAATCTACTCACAAAATAGTAGCACACTCATCCAACTCATCCAACTCATCCAACTCTGTCCTCCGGAGACACCTCGTGGCTTTTCTTTCCTTTGCTCTTGCCATCGCTGTTCAACATCTGAATAGCATCATCACCCAAGGAGATGCACCAATCGTCCTGTAGCACAAGTGCGTCTTTCACCTTTTTCAAGGACGCCGCCTTCACAATGATTTCATAGGTCTCCCCAATCATCTTCCAGATGGACGGCAAAGATGTCATGGCAACACTCAGGTGTGGGGAGAGAAAGGATGAATCTCCCGCCACAAACCCCAGCTGCTTGGTGGAAAATGTCACCGCTGGAGCCCATGGTTGGCAGAAGCAGTCAATATGTGTAGCAAGAGATGCAACATCAAGGGTGGTGAAACAGAGGGCAACTTGGCTCAAATAGCTGTTGATGGATAACTATGGTGTTTTCCCTTCACTACAGTCACTACCACTTTGCAATTTAGCCGATGGTGTGACATGTCAGGAAAGCACCCAAAAAAAACCTGTCAATGGTCTGGCCTTCTCCTGTTCCCCTTTTTCAATGAGCTTCTTCTTTTCGCTATCAATCTCCTGCCAGTTGCTGGCCGCAAAGAGTCAGCATCTTCTCGATTGGAAGCTTTGCCAAGAAAATTGGAAAAAGGATATTCCATTCATCTGCATCTAGACGGAGTGGGCAAAAATACTTATCTTTTAGCCTGGGCAAGCTGCCGTACACCCAAAAACATCCCTCTGTTTTTGGCTGCAAATCACTTTGCTTAGTGGTGAAACCTCCTTTGCTGGTTTGTGCTTTCGACCCCTCTGAAAAATATGAAAGTCAGTTGGGATCATTATTCCCAATATATGGAAAAATGAAAAATGTTCCAAACCACCAACCAGTTCGTTGTTGGTATTATATATCTGCGTTTTTTTGCAGCTGGTGGTGACATCCCCATCTGCTGTTGGTGATACCCCCTATGTTTACTAGATGCTAGAGTCGTCCCGGTGTTGGTTTGAATCTTCGTTTCGGGAGTTCAATCCTTCATGGTTGCTAGAAAATTCCTTGGTTGTTGATTCCACCCATGTTGTCCCATCTTTTTGTTTGACTGCCAACATGTACCAACCCTTAAAATCCTTCAAACAAACGTGAAGCGAGCCTGCAACACTGCGAAACCTCAAGTCTCCCACTGAGACAAGAGAGCAACAAATGGTCCCAGCCCCCAGCCCAAATTCCTCTTCTTTGCGGTCTCGGGTTATTCTGTTCACGCGGATGTTGAGGCCGGTGTCCAAGTTCGGATGGAACCTGGGAAATCTGGGAACTCCGCGACTCTGGTGTCACAGATCATTGTCACTGGGGTTGAAGATAGCTTTATTTTAGATAAGAGTTCTTCAACTGCCAACCAGACAGATTTTGGCCATTCTTTTCGCAGCCTTTTTGGCCTCACTTGTGCCCCAAAGGAGTTTGCCACGGATAAAAATCCTAGGGATGCAGAACTGGCAGAGCTTAAGATGCTTTTGACTGTGGGCATGTGGAAGCCAGACCTGTTTTGATCACATCTTCACCTGCATCAACATCAATTCTATGGCTCGAACTTCCCAGATTTCAGGGCTCCTGGAAAACCAACGAATGACTGGCAATTGCAAGCTGGAGACGTGCTCTCATCATCACTGATCTCCAACCGATCCCACTTGGAATAATCAAAGCCCGACATCGCGACGTTCCCGTGACTACCGAACGATCCAAAACAGCTGCGGATGCGTCCAATGGGTGAAAGTTGTGTTTTTTTGAAAGCTAGGCCTTTTCAAAATGTGGAATAGTCCAGCAGGACCCATTTTCAAAGTCATGGAACATCTCCATCGACCCATGGTCATCACCCAAAAAATGGTCCCTTGAGTGATCGATGAAGATCCCTGATGCCTTCCAGGTTCGGCTCTTGGAGATTTTTGGTGGCCTGGAAGTGGCCTGGTTTCAACTCCTTGAACCTCCAATGGGTCCAAGTCCCAGAAGATCTTGGGGCTCTGGAGATGTCTGGAGAGCACTGAAACCCCTAGTGGCTGAGCAACTCCTTGAACCTCCAAGAAACCCCTGAGTTTTCAGCAACTCAAAGAGTTTTCAGCAACAGGTGACCGTTGACCTTCCTCCTTCTACACCCGACATTTTTTCGGTTTTGGTGACCCCAGACCCACAACGAAAGAAGTACAACCACATCTACTGGGCCGATAATCATGTAATATCCTAAATCAGACATGTTGGCCAACTGCTGACCCATATATTATTCCCATACCCAAATGCTCATCTAATGCGCCAAAACAAGAAAAACATAGGGCCTGAGGTGGGTTCAGTGGTTTCCCTAAAAATGTGGGAATCATATGGAATCATGTATTCTTACATTTTTGTTAAATGTATGTTTCATGTCCACCTTAAAATTCTATAAACCTATGAGGTGCTTTCCCTTGTTCCCCATCCAAAACCGGTCAGGCAAGGCCCCCCAGTCGGTCATTTTCCGGTCTCGTCGTGCACCGGAGGAGTCTCTGTTGGTATTTCCTCACTGGCCTGGGCCCTTGGGCGAGCCCTAGGCCGAAACCCCAGCTGGGCCCTGTAGGAGGTGTTTCGGATGATGGATTGATGGATTGATAAGGAAAATCGACTGAAACCCGTCGAGTGTGTTTTGTGGGTTTTGAGAACCCTGAAACGTCTCGGATCTGGTTCCAATCTTCCCATGATTTCTGGGAGTTGATCTGCAAAGATCCGAAATCGTCGTCTGTTGGTTGTCTTTCTTGGGGTTACACCTCTGTTGGTCAACCAGAAGGAAAAGGATATCCAAACATCCGTGAAAACGTATGAATGTGGATAAATAGGTGCTACAAACCATTCCCAAATGGGAATTTTATGATTGTTTTAACATGTTTTAACCATATTATTGGCTTCACAATTAGGTGCCGCATTTCCCGCCAGGGCTCAAGCCGCAACGGTGGCTGCACTAACTGCAACCAATCACTGGTGACGCATTGGCAAGATCTGTCTGGAGCGATTCAAAGGTGCAGAGCTACGACTTCGAGACAGTCAACAAGTTCGAGACATCTATGTTTACGTTAAGATATCTGCAGGTATGCATCATGTATGCACGCGCTTAAAACTGCATCTTGACCCGTGCACCGTGCGCGGTGCGCCTATATGTAAGATTTATGTATCACAATATCATATTCATATGCATCTACCCTATACCCCATGAAAAATACTTCCTATCCCATTCCATGATACCGCTTGGCTAATAGGTATCCCAATCATGGGTTATCATAATCGTACAACCCCCACAACAACCAATCAACAATGGTATGTTTAATGGCGCATTCGTGTGCGCGTTATGATCCCACTGTAAAGGGCTCCTCTAGACTCCTCTGCACATTGCTCCTAGCTGCCCGACAAACCAAGGGGCGACGAGAGGGTTGGCACAAGTCTCCAAACTAGCTCTTCCACTTCAAAACATGTCGTTGCCTTTGTGTTATTGAGGAACCGGAAATTGCGGCTATGAAATTGATGACTTTCCAGGTATGTTTGAAGTGGAAATGAAGCATTGTACCTGGTTTGCGTATAGAAATTGGAGAGTTCCAATAGGGTTCTTCAAATCGTGCTTCAACCCAAAAAAAACTGGCAGACATGGAAGTTCATCAGCCCAGGCAGATATGATTCCGATGTTCGCACTGCATCGCATATCTATATCTAAATACATATTTATGGCAATATGGCAGTGTGTCAAAACCTTGTACCCCTTCTGTTCACATCAAAATAGCTGGGATTTATGGATGTTCATCCCAGTAAAAATTGTATTTTCATAGGTATTGATCCATAGCCATATGGGTTTACATTAGGACACTTTGTATAATGATCCCCTCACAGGGAGCTCAGGGAGATATTTAGGTTCCACAAAATACATAGACATCGTGGCCTCCCAATCAATGTCTACCCTCTGGTAAACTAACATAACTATGGAAAATCACCATGTTTAATGGGAAAATCCACTATTTCTATGGCCATTTTCAATAGCTAGGTTAGTTTACCAGAGGGTATGTCTAATGGTCAGTGGAGGCTTCCCTGTTAAACACCCTCAAGCCCAGTTTTGTTTTGTCTCGTCACGGGACAGCACGTTTTCAACATTCCTATGATCTACGGTTGAGATCACAGGTTTACACCCATCACCCATCATTGGCGCCAACAGAGGAGACCAGTGTCTCAAACATTGCAGCTCTCTGAACCAAAGTCATCCAGAACCGCCTGAAACCCAGCTGCCTCAGCACTACATCTACTGGAAATAGAGGATATTCATCATGGGGACATTATGCAACGGGCCCATTTCAGTGACTCTCCCCAATAATCCCAATATCAATTGTAAAGAAAAGTGCCCTCTTATATCCGTGGTGGTTCATAGGCCCTGTCCGTACACTCTTATCGAGCTTGGGGGAGTTAACCCAGTACATTCGGAATATCCCCGGTATGGTCGCTTTTATAGTTGATACATGTTGATACCCCAAAATTTACTGAGTAAAGTCACATAAATCTACCACTCATGGCCATCCATCCGGTTGATCCCAATGTCTACCGGGTCGATGTCAAACTGGAGGGGTGCCAGAAAACACCAAAAGAGGAAATGCCTTCTATGTCTATGTATAAGATACCTTTGTAATCCTTTGTATATGCATTCTGTCTACTATATGTTATTTATAATATGTATATATATAGTATATATACATAATCCAGAAGGTTTGCCAAAGAATCGTTGGACCGGTATAGTATTGGACCGGTATAGTAGAGTAGATCTTCCATTTTCGAACGCCTTGAACATCAGAAGAGGGTCATGATGTTTTGTTGCAAGTTATTGGAGATAAAAGGTCTTCAAATCTGTTCGAGTCCAAATAGGCAGGGAGCTGCAGAGACGAGGTCAAATCCCTCCATCTGTTGGGTTCAGTATGGTTCAGTCAAGTTGCAACAGAGATTTGCCATGATCGGCTTGGATCACTTGTCGCAGCTCAACCCTGGATCAGTCCAGCGAGTCTGTGTCCACTTTCTCCTTTCTCGCTTCCTGCCACGGAGTTATCAGCAAAGGGATGGCAGGTACGATGCACGAAACCTGCGACTCGTTACTGGCTGAAATAATTCATCAACCTGTAATGAATTCAGATTGTTTTGAAAAGATGTCCTCCCTAACTATCCGAATCTATGGTGGCGTTAGTTGGGTCGCTAGAATTATATAAATTATATAACCCAGACTGACCACCCTTCCCAAAACGATGGAAAATCTGGGCCTATGCCCATTGGTTGCACCTCTTATCTACCTGTTTTGGAAGGTTGAATGTTTGTTTCAAACCTGAGAGTGCTCTGTTTCCTGGTTCCACTTCTTTGAGTTGGTTAAAGCATCCCACCTTCGCTGGAAAAACTGCGAGGGGTATTTGTTGGCCGTACCGCGAACTTGTTTTGCAGCATGAATCCCAATCTTTCGGAAATGCATACTAAGCCCACATGACATGTGCATCTATTCCATCAAAAATAAACAGATACCATATATCAATATCCCACACCGTATTGTAATTGTAATCGAAACTGGCGCCCCGAAAAATCCTCCCAGAAATAACCATTCATGTTCATGATGTTCCCCTGGAAAGAGGAAGTTTCCAGCCAGGTAACTAACTTGCGGAGGTTTTCCAACCAGAAATCTACGAAACCCATCCGATACTTGTTTCATGGGCTCCTTAACACAGATTATCCTCAGATTATCCACGTCGGTAAGATATCCCGGTTGTCGGTTCATCGGTTCCTCAGATATCCCATGTCAAACCATCGCCTCTGGTGGCACGTCCGCGCTGCCCTGGACGGCTTAAGAGTCATGTGCGGATCACACTGTTCTCGTGAAAAGTTTTTTTAAGACACCTAGGCATGTACACATTTGTTTGAATGTTGACATAATTGTACATGTATATATATATATATATAAACTTTGCTAGTGGATGTCCAAGTCACTTATATTATATAAAAATATAAATATGGTCACATTCATAGGTGAATGATGATCTTGTAAATTGTGGCCTACAATGTAGCTAGAAGTAGCTGCTCGCCTGCTCCGCGCATCCAGATTGGGAGATGTCCGGGAGAGTGGAGCTTTAAATCAGAATAAGATATCACTTGGGGGGTTCTTCAAATTGGGGATCCCAAAACCATTGGTTTCAATACTAAAATGGTCTAATGGCTTGGATGATTTGGGTGTACCCCCATGACTTGGAAACCTCCACTTGTGGAAAGCGTGGAGTGAAACCATATCTAAAGGAATCTGCTAAGTGAAATTGCTACTCAAACCCCAATTTCCAGTCAGTAATTTCAGAACTGACCAACATTGACGGTTCCCAAATCTGCTAGATTCCCAATATGTTTCCTCTAAAACCATCAGCAATTTGGGGGAGATCAGCCATTTTTTGCCTATTTCAGCATCAAAAAGTGAAGTTAGTTCCCAGTTTAATCCCGGAAACTTGTCAAAATATGTCAAAATAGATCCCTGCCATTTTTTGGTTCAAGCCACCTTTTTTGGAGGTTGAATCCCCGGTTTTCCTCGTTAAAATAACACCCCGAGACCGTCTCCAACAGCCCCAAATCGCACCAATGGCTCTGCAGGATCCAGATCTGGAAGCTCCTAGGGACTGGCCGCGTTGGGGATGGTTGTACCGGTTGTTGTACAGTAAACCATGACATTTTGGGTTACATGATGGTCAATGATGGTTTCATGATGGTTAATGATGGTTACATGATGGTTCATGATGGTTACATGATGGTTAATGATGGTTACATGATGGTTAATGATGGTTACATGATGGTTAATGATGGTTTCATGATGGTTAATGATGGTTTCATGATGGTTAATGATGGTTACATGATGGTTAATGATGGTTACATGATGGTTAATGATGGTTACATGATGGTTAATGATGGTTACATGATGGTTAATGATGGTTACATGATGGTTAATGATGG
>Ga0126342_10007773_pt1 | contig 19182 bp, 21 predicted proteins | sample Cyp1metagenome_FD_92528 | JGI IMG/M metagenome (GOLD analysis project Ga0126342, IMG submission 92528) | Coral microbial communities from Lord Howe Island, Old Settlement Bay, Australia - Cyphastrea 1 metagenome | ecosystem: Host-associated > Invertebrates > Cnidaria > Coral ... | reverse complement strand
ATGTATATATGTATATGTATATATATATATATACACTATGTATATATATATATATATATATATGTATATGTATATATATATGTGTATATATATATATTATATGTATTAATGTAATGTAATGTAATGTAATGTAATGTATATATATATATATATATTATAGATCAGACTTGCAACGACAATGACAATGATAATTCCGCGAATGCAATGATCATGGACCCTCATAGCCACAAAGGTAATTATGATTTGATAGTCACAAAGATGATACTGTGGCACACCCAATAAGAAACAATCCCCAATTTGACCAGACATATTCCGTAGAAACCCGAAGTGGAAGTTTATTAAATGTGTTTTTTCTAAATCTACAACAGCAGCTGCATCTGAGTATAGCTCACCATCATCTCCAGGTGAAGGGCATGAAGATGAGCTGGGAGTCCATTATGTCACGCATCTGCGTGCGCGACATCCTGGCTTCCACAGACATCAAGGAGACCAGCTTCTCCCAGAACAGCGTGGACGACATCATGTGCCATGCCGTCACCCTGATGACCAGCAAACTCTTGAGGATTTACGCCTTCAACAGGTGGGGATTTTGGGATGTTGGGGGGATGGGAGGTTGTTTTATTTGACTTGGTGGGGTTTGAATGTTGCGTTTTTTTTTTTGGGGGGTGAAATTTGCCAAGGATCAAAGAAGCTGGGGGGGTTGTTGAAGATTTTTTTTTCATATGGAACATTCACCAACCTGGTGTCTATTGGATTTCAGAGAAGTGGCGGGGGGTGGGGATTCTATTTGCCTTGTCGGTGCAGTTGGTGAAGTGGGCTTTCAGGACGCAGGATCTCAGTGGGGTACAGCGTCCTCGGGTGCTTGAGTGATATTGAATGACAACATCACGCTCTCGGTTTCTTCCCCATATCAAGATGCCAGTTTTGTGGATTACGGCACCATGTTCTTTTTTCAATGAAGATTTGCGTTTCAAACATTCCCATTCTCAATTGAACAAATGTGATCCTTGGCCCCGACTTATGGGTTTGACTAAAGATAATTCATAGATATTCATAGGATGCCCCATGATCCAATTCTTGATCATGATTCCCCTTCCTTCACAGAAATGCGCGAACATGTCAATTTTGGCGTGGTTTCGCAGTATGAATTGCCAATGTTTTGGGTCCATAGGAGTCCCCGGTGTCTGGACAAACCCGTATCATATTGTTGGTCTTATGTCTTGTTGGTTTTATTTCTTATCCCATCATATCCCCATTCTGTTCCCATTTTTTCCCATCATATTCCCCACTATATTTTCCCATTAGATCGCCATTCTGGTGAATTTTCCCCCTGTTGAACCATGTTGTAGCCCTTTACCAGTCATACCCTCTGGTAAACTAACATAGCTATTGAAAATGACCATTTATAGTGGATTTTCCCATTGAAAATGATGATTTTCCATAGTTATGTTAGTTTACCAGAGGGTAAGTCCGCTACAACGCCATGGAATGATAGCCCCCTGGAATGACGATGGCCAGGTACGTGAGTGGCCGAGATCCCGACGTCGCGCAATTGGAGCCGTACTTGGTGGGAACGAAGGTTTTTCGGCCGAAATGGGGTTTTTCAAAACGCCGAAATGTTGTAGATTTACTATCTTATGGGGATGGGTCAAAACCCTGGTACCTAGTGAACCCCAAAATAGCTGGGATTTATGGATGTTCATCCCACTAAAAATGTATCTATAGGTATTGACCCATACCCTCTTGAGTAAGATGAAACATCTATAGGGGACAGCAACCTTCAGAAGCTTTTTTTTTCGATATCATGGGCCTTACGAATCTCCGAGATTCGTCGCCGGAGCTGCACAATCCATGGGATTTCCCATGGCAATGGTTGATCATCGGAGAGTATCCACTCTTGCAATGAATTGGGATGGAATGGGATGTCTCCTCAGTTGATGATTTTGAGAGTCTTCAGTAAACTGATTTGTCCTCCCAAGATTGGATGGTTTAGAAGAAAAGCAAGTAATATATCTAAGATTATCTAAGTATATAAATGGACTACTTTCAGGAATTCGCAGTTTCCAAGAATTGGGAGAGTCCAGCTATCCAGGGTCCAACATGTCGGAAGCAGGTTTCTTGGGGATTTTGAGACCCATCAGCCCAATCTCTACCCTCTGGTAATCACTGGCTGGAAGAAAACCGCAAAAAAAATACATTAGAATCTGAACATCATCCAAAACTTAGCGATTTTTTGAAGCGTATGGGTGTCAATATTTAGTTCTTGTTGGGGTGACACGGATGATCTTTCACAGCCATCCTAAAACCATCGAATTGGATGAAAGAAACTGCCAGGAAAAGCCACTGGTAAAAGCATGTAAAACCCATGGGTTTTCCCACACAATTTCCATCAAAACCAACCGAATCATAGTATATATATATATATTGTATATATGATATATATATATATATAACGTATATACATATATGCACAAAACAAGTTTTTCCTCTGTGTCTTTTTCCGCCTCCCCTCCCTCCCTCCCTCCCTCCCTCTCTCTCTCTCTCTCTTTCTTTCTTTTTCTTTTTTCTTTCTGTCTCTATATTCACATATATATATAATGTGTATTCTCTGCTCATGCCCACTCCCATGATCTACCCAGCGCAGTTTTCCATTTTTTCCGACACTGAAAACGGTACCAAGAAACATGCGTGACCATACATGTATATATATATATATAGAAGTATGTATGTTACATACATACCAACTTTTGTTGTAAAATCCACTTGTTTCATGGATTAAATCTCCATTTTTGTTGCTTAACCAGCCAAAAGTCATGTCCTCCAGGACACCTTGCCCCTGGACTTCCGAAACTTTCCGGAGCTGCATGGAGATATCTCGGCCATCCAGAAGGAGGTGCTGAGATGATGAAAGTTTGGGTGGCAATGGACAAACAACTCTAAAAACAACTCTCCACTTATAGATGTTTTTCCTCTATAACATGGGACTAGAATCAGGAATGGTAGAAGTTGGAAGATGCTTTTACTCTTCCAATTTGCTGTGTCAAGATGGGGAACCAACAAGAATACGCATAGAAGCAGCAAAAAAAACAACAAACATATGTATTGAACCCCAAACAAATGGGGATTTGACCAAGACGTCGTTCGGGGATGGGTCAAAACTATTACATTTTCATATTCTGGAGGAATAACTATCCAGCTATACCAGCTATGACTTAGGGTACCTAGGGGACCCATAAGCTCCGAAAAAACCTGGATCTCGCGCTAGGTGGTGGGCAATCCCATGTACGACCCCGCGGGTATGCTGGTGGCCTTGGCAAGTTTAGGTGCCACCAAACAACAGGCGCGGTTCGGTAGGTCTTTGTTGCGCTACTACTATTATTGTTATCATCGTCATTTATTGTTATTATTGTCATTTGTTATTGTTGTACCATAATATATGATATATTTTATATGACATATTATATATAATTAATATATATTATGTATTATGTATTATTTTTATACATTATATATATATTACACTATACATATATATTTCATTACATATTATATATTATTTCTTATATATTATATATAATAGCTTATATCTTATATCTTATATAATATTATTCATATATTAGACTATTTAATATACAATATATAATATATGATATATAATACAATATAATATATCATATATGATATATAATATACAGTATACACTATGAAATATTCACCATGTAATAAAACATATGATTATTTGATATATGATATATAAGATACGATTATATAATATATGATATATATATGATTACATAACATATAATATATAACATATATATATAATTATTATCATTATTAATAGTATTATTGTTATATACATTATTTATTTATTTTTTTAAAATCATTATTTATTAATCATCATTTTTTTGTTATATATTATTACATATGCTGATATATTCTTATTATTGCACTTTTTATATTTATAGTTATTCTTCTTATTATGATTACATATGATTATATATTACTATATTATTATATATTACTATATTATTATATATTACTATATTATTATATATTACTATATATTGTCATATATTACTATTTATTATTTTATATTATTATATATTATCATATATTATATATTATTTAATATTACTCTATATTATTATATAAAACTAGACTATGTATTATTACATATTACTACTTATTATATGGTATTATTACATGTCATATGTATGTATAGATATATATATATATGCTACTACATATTATCATACTATTATCCTATCATCATCATTATTATTGTATATTACCTCTACGATTATTATTGATAACATTGAAACATAGTAATTGTTGTTATTATTATGGTTGTTGTTGTTGTTCTTCTTCTTCTTCTTTTCATTTCTTTGGTCAGATATTTTTATATTTTTGGCTTACGACATGTGGATGAGTCAAAATTTGGTACACCGACATGGGAGGGTTTCCAATCCTTGCACACCAAGATCAGTGCAGTTAGTGCAGTTGTCTTTCGAAGAGTTTTACTCTTGACCTTGACCCATATCCATATCCAGCGGGGGCCAAGCATCATAGTTTTTTTGCCATTTCGGCGCTGATCCCACCCATTTTCAAGGCATTCCTTGACCTTTGACGTAACCCCGCTCAAAAAATGGGGCCCAGGTTCGCCCCAAAGCCAAGACCTTCTTGTCCAGGGAGTCATGATAAGTAATGTGTCTTTTTGGGATCATGGCAGTGTTTGAAGTTTGAGTCATACCCCAAAGAAATAGGAATACCCTCTGGTAAATAAACATAGACCCTGAAAATCACCAATTTTTAATGGAAACTAGTCTTCCAACCCCGACAACTGCCAGGGTCTATGTTAATTTACCAGAGGGTACCATATAAAAGTATGGCTTTGCGGCGGTTTTGATACACCAAATCTTTGGGTCCAGTATTACTTTAACGAAAAAACCTTTATATGACTTGATATCAGCAACCAATAAACAGCACCAACGCCATCACCAATTCCGACATGGAACAACATTGGGGAATCTGAAGTAATCTAGACTTCATACCATGTCACATCTGATCGTCTTGGTTTGCTATCTATTTTCCACCACCTCCACCACGGAGATTGGAGTTTTCGCCACGTTTTCACTGTGATGATGATGATGATGATGATGATGATGATGATGTTTATTATTATTATTATTATTATAAAAAAAATAATAATATTTCTACTTAATACCAACCCCCCATGCCCGCCAATGCCTCCGCCTTTTTGCGCACGCTTTCGAGGCAGATCAGATGACCGCCAAACTGCAAAACGCCGAGCCCTTGATGGCGCCGGATCTTCGGGTGAAGGCCATGAAAGAGGCCTATGCCGGGCGAGGCGCGGCAGCGCGGCAGTGCGGCAGTGCGGCAGCGGTTGGCGATTGGATTGGCCGTGACTCGTTAGGTGCTACAATGGCATATGTATGTATACGCCCATACATACATACATACATCCATGCATACATACATACATATATATATATATATACACACATTATACAAGCCAGAGGCAATGGCAAAACATCGATTGTGAAATTAAATATCTCATGAAATTTGGGTGATGTTAGCCTTTTAGCAGATCTACAAAAACCCAATAGCAACATATCTAGAGTCAATATCTACCGTGAAACTTGGAGTCAAATTAAGTATGGAATGAAGTTTGATTTGGGCATGGGTCCATTTGGCCCAGAAAAAAACGAGGATTTTGGTCCTTTTCAGTATTAACATGTATTAACCATCAGATTGTAAGGGTACCCAATCTTTGACCCGTAGTATTTTGGGGCTTGCGAGATTTTTCAGGGTGATTAGATTGATTAGATTGATTAGATGATGCCGAATCTGAAAGTAAACACCAGATGTTCTTATTTTTAGGTCCTTGGTACATCGGGTAAAACAGGTGATTTTGGAGTGTTTGAGGCAGTGGATTGATGGCCATGGCCAGTCTTCCAGTGATTGATTTCTTTGTGTCCAGGAATTGGTTTTTAAGGGGAAATGGACACCACAGTCGATGATTACAACAGAAATTTCCTGTAGAATTCTCCCTTGTATCATATTGTCTATGAACCAATCGATTGATAATGATTGGATGGTTGGGACGATTATATATATAATATCCGATATCATTAATTATCATCCATATCATTAATTATCATCAAACATGTCCCATTATCATCCACAGTTGGGTTAGAACTATGGTCACCAATCCGTTTCGCATTGGGGTGATACAACTGCGATCAATGGGGATACAATGACCAAAACCATGGGCATCATGGAGATCAAGTTGGAGTATGGAACCTATCCTGGGTGACAGAGGACTCATAATTTTTGAAGAAACCCGTCATTTGAAGAAATGGCACATGAATGGGCATTGTGGTGAGATGGTTGAGGGTGTACTTTGAGGCGTTCCATTTTACATACTGTATACTATTGTACTATGTATTAGCAAATGTCAGTGATGGTTTTGCCGCATGCTGCTGATTGTTATCAGCTGCCTAAGCCCCAGTCTCAAGCCCTTCGCTGAACAGGGGAGTACAATCAGGGCACTACAGCATATACCTAATATACCTGTGACGACTGAGTTACTTCACCTATCCCGCTGGTAGTGAAATCAACAGAGTAATTAGAGCTAGTCATTATAAAAAAAAAAAATATATCCTTTCAACATCTTTCAACTAGACTTAGTCATTATCTCCTTTCAACTAGGGGAAGCATCGTCTTCCATGGTATCTCCTGGGAGCACAGACCGTTCAACTTCCTGCCAGGACAAGCTTCCCTAGCGACTTGGCGCGACTGTGACGTTATATATATAGCAAGGCTCCAAAAAAGAGAAGAGTCAAATCCTACATGTTTAGAAGTTTCTATATGCTTAGAGGTTTCTATATGTTTTTAGAAGTGTTAATTTACATTTCTATATGTTTAGAGGTTTCTATACGATAACACGATATACACAGTCAGATCTGGTTTAATTATTGTAACAACATCACTGCGACGTCACGACGTCACTATAAATGACCGTTGGTATACGGAACCATTGCCAAATAGCCTTCTTTCAGCTTGGTGAATTGTTGCAAATCATCTACTGTATATATGTATATACACCACATATATATATACATATTCACACACACACACTGTATATATATACATATACATATATATATATGTATATATATATGTACATATATATATATATATGTAGAAACCGCTTCACATAGATATGCGTATTGTTTGTTTGGTTGCAAGGCCTGGTGGCTGCTTTGGATTGGATCCACGTTTTCGGAGCAGTGGAACCGGGGGACATGTCTCGGTAGAAGTGGAAGTGGCTTGAAGGGGCCATGACTTTAGTGATCTTCACTAGTCAAATCATGGTGAATCATGGGTATTCATCATTTTTCCTTGTTCAAATTGCTGGAGATATTCATGAGATATACCCCATCTTCAGACACAGCCATTTGAGGGAGACGTTAGGCAAGTTAGGTTTGGCTCTCCGTTTTTGACTGAGGCCGAGAAGTTCTTCCCATCATCGGGTGAGGCCAGCCTGGGCCGATAGACGGTGTTTGGAAGACGACTTTCCTCTAAAATCTCGCAATTCTCACAGTCCATGTTGGTTGGATGGTACTTGTAGGTGCACATGGCCCCTTGGTCATTTGATATTTAGTAGACCTCGGTTCGAAAGCCACACCTTCCCATATTTCAGATCCCATGAAACTGTGCTATTCGCCAGGGAGATTTCTAGCCCAAGTTTCTAACCCTCGAGGCCAACATATCTATGTCTGCTTATGTTAGTGTACATCGGCAGTCATCCTATGTGCAACATTGAATCATCTTCATAATCCATGACTATCCATGAAAGTATCACATATATATATACATACATAGTCTATATTTTACAAAGATACAGAGGCTTGGAATCGCACATTTCCTTATTCCATTCTTTTTTTCCACATATGGCCCCTACACCATTCGCGCATCACTTCGCGCAGGAGAACAATACTGTGCAGACGCCCACCAGCCCTTACACACGTGCGCTGGGCTGCTGGGCTGGGCGTGTCGGATTTTTCGGACTGAAAGTAATGGAATCATGTTTTGCCCCGTGAGGACACTATCTATATTATTATATATAATACTGTTTCATATATAATGCTATATATATATAATTATACATAGAGGTATCTATGTGTATGTATGTATATATATATATGATTATGTGTGTATGCATATATGATTATATGTCTTTGGCTGGTCGGTGAGAGACCCAGCAAAATCGGATCTTTGGAGAGTGACTAATCACTTCTGTATCCTTTTTTTGTCTCTTCAAACCAGCCAATCTCATCCAACAGACACCCATCAAGCAGGGACTCCAGCATCGATGGTAGTGGGAGATGTGCCTCGATTGCTTCGATGTTGTTTTCAGAGATGTTTCCATTTGGGGAATCCGTGTGTTTGAAGGGCGGCTCCACCAGTTCGGGGCAGGTATTCTCTTCATCACCGATGCTGGAGACGAGGCAGACAACGAAGCTGCTCTGTGGTGCCTCGATATCTGAACCGGTTCTCCAAACCGTCCAGGTCTGTTGGAACCATCGAATGGTGCAGAGATTGGGGTTCTGGTTTGTTTAGGAGTTGCAGACAACATGGGTTTACTTGAGGGTTGGAGACAGACAGGTATTGGCTATTTATGTATACTGTATATGTGTATATATATATATATATACGTATATCCGTATATAGTATATCGTATATATATATACACATACTACACACACACATATATATATATACACATCCAAATAGATATAGATAAGGCTTTCTCGCTCGTAACCAGGTAATCCTCAATTTACCCACCACCAATCCCGCATATCCTTTGAGATGCTCAAATCCATGCGCAGGACTAGTATTTTTTTTGCTTTCCAAAACAACAAACCCCAAAACCTTGAAACCCACAACCCTAAAAACCCTACACCCCAACACCCGAAAACCTGAACCCCCAAACTTTGAAAGCTTAAAGTCAGAATCGCAGCGTTTCGACAGTGTTTTCGTTCATCTTTGGGTCGCCTTGGAGGGTGATGTCACCAGGGCTGCAGCCTCTCAGTTTGGTGGGGCTTGATTCAATGGTCGGCATCTTAATCAACGAATCCACCATTAAAAACCATCGTTTTCTCCTGGGCTTTTCCCTGTGATTGATTGGTTTCTTGAAGTCACTGGCCACCGCGCCCAGGTTACTGTCCACACAGCTGGAACAAATCACAGATACGCGGGTGGATGTGGTCTTTGCAACTGGCAAGCCGCCCTTGCGAGCTATGTCACTTGGAACCATGGGATGCTTGCAATTGGAATAGCCAAATAGCCACTCAAAAAGATAACACGGTGGCACATCACGAAGTGACGCTTCGTTTGAGTAGTTGTGGGGAAACCGTTGCAGAACTCCATCTACAGATGGCGTGAGAACCACGGCATTCATCTTGTTTTGATCGATACCTGTCGTCTGGTGGTCAAACATGGAAACGGAATTTTCCCAATTTCAATCTATTGTCAATTTCCTTATGTAGAGTTTTTGTTCTTCCATAAACGATATCTTTTCCCATTCCTGTTGCCATTTTGCCTCTGTATAATGACTTGTCATATACCTACCTACCTACCTACCTACCTACCTACATACATACATACATACATACATACATACACAGACATTATATTTCTATATGTTTCAATGTTTACCCATGATAAGAACATGTTGTCCTATGACCAGATTGGATGCTTTTTTAAACCACAGGCCAACACCTCACCAAGGCGTTGGGCACGAATCCTGAACAGCATCAAGAAGGCCAGGAATGGGGTGATCTTGAGCAAATCCCAGGAATGAGGAGTTATAAGTTGGTTTATAAGCCCCAATAACTATAGTTATAAGTACCATAAACCATAGTTATTGGAGTTATAAACCAACTTAGCTATCTAGGGGGCCCCACTTTGTACCTTCGGAAAATGAGGGTTTTTGAATTATTGGAATTGGAGGTACCCCATTGTCAGACCAAACCATACGGGGGGGATAGACCCAGAAGAGATTGTTTGGAGGGACCATGTGGACCCCTATTGGGAGGTGAACTTGTTATTTTCAGACTTTGGCACGGATACTCTTAGCAAATCATCACATGTTTTGAACACCACATAGCTTACCTTCTGGTAATCAAACATGGTAACGGAAAATCCTTCATTCATAGATGATTTTCCCGTTAAAACCCACCATTTGTAGGGCATTTTTTCCTGCCAAGTTTGATGACAGCGGAGGGGGGTTCCCCTCCACAGCCAGGACATTCCGGGACGCAGCAAGCTTCGCTACTGCGTGGCGCCTGAGACGAAACGAGACATGAGGTGCTTCTACGGTGGTGGTGGGAATTTCCTGGTGGATGGATGGAAGAAGTTATTCCTATCCACTGGTGAATCATGATTTTCCCTATCAAAGTGGCAAGTTTGGGGATATACCCTCCATTTTCAGACATATCTGTTTTGGAGCTTTTTGGAGATGATGGGCAGCATCTGTTTTGGCTCTGCAGTGTGATCCATTTTGAGCGAGGGATCCGTTAGATATAGTTGATTGGGTATACATTCTTGTATTTATATGGCTGGTTGAAACCATCCTATGTCTTGTAGGAGATGCACTCCTGAGATTTCTGGGCGGTGTTCCGCAAATGGCGGCTGGAAGACTATCCGACTTATCCCCCCTCAATGGTCACAGCGGCAGTTTTTTTTTTTAAACGCCCACCCTCAGTCGCAGAGGTTTTTTTTTTTCCGTGCCCTGAGTGTAAAATGATTTGTGACCTCAAGGGGACCCGATCCCTACGAGACCACCGAATTTTTTTTGGCACATGCTCGGTGGCCGGTGGTTTTTTTTGTCAATTTGGAACAGCAATTTCTGATCCGTGAGTGAAACTAGTCTCAAAATAGGGTTTGTAACAGCACAAGAACAGGTATGTTTTGGCGGGTCGTCATGTTGGAAGACTGTCCCATGGGCAGTCTTCTGGTGTTGTCTTTTGTCAACAGGAAAATCTGAAAGGCTTCTCGGCATTTTTTCCATTTACCCTCAAGCAAATTCACTATTTATAGATATTTATAGATCGCTTCCTAGGGAAACCATGGTGATTTTCCATATCGTTTTGTTAATCTGGAGGACTTTTTGGGTACTTTTTCCCAGATACGAAAGCTAATGGTCAATCATCCAGTAAAATGGCAACATCTTCTCTCCAAAGCCAGGTACTACACCAAATTCAACGCCGATGCCTTGACACTTGGTGAATTAACGTAGGGATATGGGTAGGATGAGCATTATTGGGATGTGATTAACATTGATATATATATATATATGTATATGTATATGTATATGTATATGTATATGTATATGTATATGTATATTAGGGACATGGGTCAAATGGTCGAACAGGTAAGGCCTAGGGCCTAGGGGACCGCAGATTTTGGTACTGTATTTTTGAAACACCTATCCAATTTTTAGGGTACACAATCCTGCCCCATACCCATATAATCATAGGATATAATGGCATCTAAATATACAACCAAAAACTGGGTTCGCCTGAAAATAATTGGACAACTTCACAAAATCCAGCAGTGTCAAACCTCACTTTCCTAGTCAAAATGAGCATATGTCTTGGGATGTTTTGGGAATGTATATACCCAGATCCGAATGGGTAGATCAATATTCCAACATTGTAACATGAAACTGCTGTTGATTCTTGGAATGTGTACGGGCGGCATCGAGGGTGTAACGCATGCACATAGAAACGGCGCCTTGGGAATGCCTTGCGAGGAAACGAGCGGGCATGGGTGATTTGGAGGACTCAATATGGGAAGGATGCTTGGCTTAAAGCATGCAAAGCGTGAGCAGCTAGAGCCCCTTTGGATGTCAATGGTTAAAGAAAGGTTCTTGGACCAGGAGATTGAGAGAACATGATTTCAGCCACCATTTTCCTTTAGGAAGATTTTTGTGCATAGCTTTTTTTTATCGGCTGTCTTGGGCCTTTTTTTCAAAGGGGCCTCCAAATTCATCCACTCGTTCAGCTGCCTCAGGTGGAAAGTATAATATCATCATCCAGGCCAGTCCACTGGAAGGCTTCAGTGAGAACTTCACCACTCCTTCCACTGGTTGCTTGCCGCTATGTGCAACCAAAAGTGCTGGATCCTGACTAAAAAAAATATCTCCAGTACTTGCTGCTTTATGTACACATGTATATATATATACACATACATACACATATGGATATACATTGTATATATATATATATGTATAGGTATACAATTAGATATACATTCAAAATATACATTTACACATATACTGTGTCTTGTTAGTCCTGTTACATCATTTTAAGGGTGATCTCCTGAAGTCAATCGATTGAATCATCTCAGGTCCTGCCCTTGACACATCTCAGGTCCTGAGGGGTCCTTGGGTCGTGTGCTGCCTTCCCAACATGCGAAGACGCCTTTGCTGTACATCGCGGCCTGGTGAAACCGTAGAGCTCCAAACGGATGACCAACTGCCATCCGGAGCTCCGAAGAGTTCGGAGCTTCCCATCCGAAAATATCAGAAAGACTTGGCATCTAAGAATACCTACCAGTATATATTCTAAGATATATTTATATATATATATTTATATAATAGACATATGCATATCTATAGACACAAACTATACTGCTCACCTGAGGTGGTTGGGGAGGAGGGCACGCCAAACTTCCCCAAGGACAAGTCGGGTGCTCAACGTGCGATCCACCGTCTTTCCCAAAGAAGAACATGGGGAGTTTTTTTTTTTTTTGTGCTGGAAAAAAAAACACAACAACACAATAGCTTCAGAACCACCAGATCCCATCATTTTTTGATGGTTCGACCACCTATTTTTGATGGTTAACTTCCCATAAGTTCCCTAGGTTTTTTGTTGAAAACGACATTTTTTGATGGCTACCCCCCCCATTTCTTGTGAGCTCATTGCACCCATGAAATGTCTTGAGGTTGCACCGAGAGTTCAAGAAGCACCTGATGAGCAAAGGCTTTCAGGCTCTGCACTTGGCAACTCGGCACAGGATAGGTTTCACAGTGAAGATTTTATCCTGCGGTAGTAGGGAATCTATGGGAATGATACGGCAATATGATGTAATATGGATAAATAATGGGATATAGATGGGGATATTTTTGGTGGATTGATCATGATTAATAATGGTTCATAATGGTTCATAACGGTGATGGATGGATTTTATCCTCGGTGTCATCAATCATGGTGTGCTGAAAAATCAACCATTGATAGACGATTTCCCCATTAAAAAAGCCATTAATAAGCGATGTTTGATTACCAGAGGGCTACGAGCAAAAATTAGGATTTAAGCATCAGCCCAATTGAGTTTTCACGAAGAACAATTGGGATTTCACCGAAAATTTAGGGAATTTAGGCATCGAAAATCGAAAGTGGAACTGCAACCTAAGGTGGTGGTTTCATCAATAACAACGGGGATGTAGCCTTTGGTAAAGAAACAGGGCCGGAGAAACGCGTCCAGAATGGTGTGTTGGAGATGGAAGATGTTGGGATGGTGCACTGCACAGATGGTGTGTAGTTGAAAAAAAGGGTGACCGCTGCCCAAAAGAGCCGTCAAATTTTGAAGGATTTAGATTGCTGGAGACACCTAAAAGATGCAAAGGCTTATTCATATATGTATATATATATATATTATTATATATTAACATGTGAGCTCATTTAATACATGTTTCCAATTTTTACAACCATGGGATGTTACTAACAATTGCAACATGTGGTCCTTTTTGCACTACAGGAGTGACCGTCAGAGGGTGAGGTAGGGTAGCAGGTCCCTTGCCTAAGGCGGGCAACAACTACATGCACTGGACCACTGGCTTCTTTCACAATCTGCCATCCGTCCTGGCCAAAGAGGCCAATTCTGAACCACTGAACCAACCAAAAGATGAAAGGTCGAGGCGATGGAAGTAGGACTTGAACGGATTTAGCCGTCCAAGCCATCCATTCATAGACTTGATCCGTTTCATTTTTCGGGTGGAACGAACTTGGTGCTGTTGAGGGCGATCACCAACTTCAGGGTGGATCAGTCCTTCCCGCATCCCACCCCCGCGCAGGCGCTACAGGATGAGTGGAAAAAGGCGGTAGGACGCATCCCTCCAGAGATGTCAAATCTGTTCCTTGGAGGGGTGAAGCCGCTTGGAATTGGGTCTGCATATGATCTCCACAAGTTCGTGGTAGTTTTTGAGGAGATCTCAATGGTAGGGATTGATGAGGCTTTGAATGTCTTTCAGGATTGTTCCTTGACAGGCTCGGTGAGTTGAGAGATGTCTTGAAATTCTATGAGACAAGAAAATTCTCTCAGTCTTATAGCTCTCTTAGCTTGATCTATGCAATTTGGTTTATATATATATACACACACACTGTATATACATATATATGTGTATATATATATATACATACATATACATATACATATACATATACATCTAGATAATTGCCAAACCCTAATTCAAAGGGTTCACCTATTATCTGTAGCTGTCATCTCCACGCAAGGATCCTGAGTTTTCCCCTCTGAGGAGTAGGGAGATATTTAGATCCAGCAGCCCCAATTTTTTGGTCACCCAGATGTGGGCCTATATATATAATATATATATGTATATATATATACATCTGTATACTGTTCACCCTTCCTGGATTCCTTACACGTGAAGATCGCCATTTCTGTAACCGTCAATTTCCATCACTGGAGAGGCCAAACATCTCTCTGATTGCTTCAGCTTTTTCCAAGGTTTGTGCGATTCAAAGTAAACAGCAATGTGAACTACGTCCGGGCTCTCTGATTGACTTGGGGTCCCATGCGTGCCTACGATTCCGCACACTGCACTCACATTTGTTGGGGAACTTCGGCTCAGATTCCTTTTGGCGAGTAGACAGGTTCCTTGTGTATCTTGTTCTTTCGAATATGTCTCAGCAGATTGCCATTGCCCCAGCAAATCGTAGTGAACCATGACAAAAAATATTGTACCTCCGAAAATCGACAGGTTTCAGCAGATTCTGCTTATAATGACTTATAAATCTTATAACTTATAATCCCATCCCCCGAATACTAAACGCTCCTGTTGAACGGTCCCAAATAGATCCCCTACTAAACTATGGTTTCTGGGGGATGTTTAGGTGGTGGTGGATGCCGCCTACAAGTCCTTCACGGAAAGCCGTGGGGGCCATAGCAGAGATTGCAGGTGGAGAACTTCACAGACCCAAAATGAGGGTTTGACATGACATAATCAACAAACACCGGGGATCTTAACAAACATGGGGATTTAAATTAGCCAGTCAAGATGGGGGTTCAACTAGAGATGGGAAGTCGCTGGTAGAATGTCTGGAAAACCAGGGCCCAGCAAAAGACATATGGAATATACTGCCTCAATTTCACAGCAAGCCAACACCTGGCTGCCTCAATTACTACACGCTGGTCTGACGGTTTGCGAAATCGCAGGGGGTTGTGGGAAAACAGGTGACTTTTGACCCAAAGATGGGATGGGCCGTCGCGGTCAGTCCCTCCTATGTGGTCTTCACAAGGGCTGATGGTGGTCTTCCCAGGCCCAGGTCCCGACGTCGCTAAGGGAAAGACGATGAAAACTACAAAAAAGCGATGGCTTGGTGGGAACAACTTCGACCCAATATCCGACAAGAAGTCATGGCATCTGGGCAGTGTATTTTATTTTTTTCATTTTTAGGTTGGTTTCACAGATGTTTTATCTTCCAGCCTAATTGGGGATGATATTTGACTAATATGTTGGGATCCCCATTCCAGAAGGTCAGAAAGCAATGGCCACCCATCAAACAGCCATCAAAACCCTGCTGAAGTCGAGGTTTTCTCCGATCTTGGACACCCGATCTTTTCCTTTCCCGGTGAAGTAAAATAAGAACTACCCTCTGGTAAACTAACATAGCTATTGAAAATGGCCATTTGTAGTGAATTTTCCCATTAAAAATGGTGATTTTCCATAGTTTTTTGTATGTTTACCAGAGGGCTCCTTCTCCCCAATACGAAATGCCCTTTGAGTTGAAACCGTCGGTGGTTTCCCGTTCAGTCGAGGACAACTACGTGAAAGTCTCCAGGCAACACGATAGCTCGGGTGCTCGCATCGGCAATCCCAAGATCAAGGTGCTTTCGAATGCTGAATATGGATTTTTCTTTTTACCATGCTTCAGAGTTTGGTTTTGGGAGTATATATATATACAATCGTGTTTGGTGGTTGAAGTGGCTTCATGGTGTTTCACTGTTTGTAAAGTGACAGCGCTGCTTGATGAGATGACCTTGATGGATTTGATGGTGTTTTCATCCGGGTCGTCCCAAGCTCCATGTGCGACCATAAAATCGGCGTGATGTTGCCAGCGTCACTATTTTCTTTCTAGATTCCGGAAGTTCATGGAATTTCAACAACAAACAGCATCGAAAAACCGCTATTCTTCCCATGGCCATGGAGGGTAACACACGCCGCCAGGAAATGGTGAAGGGCCAACAGAGCACCTGGAGGCGGGACAGCCCGCTGGTCATCGAAAATGGGAAAAGCGTCTGATTCGAATGGGGAAACCAACGGTGAAAAACCTTCCTTTGTGGAACGCACGACAATGATGGTAGAATCCGATTTTGGGACTTTAAGCCGCAAAAATGGTGATGTTTGAGCCTGTCAATGGGATATGCCATCGGATATGCTCAGTTGGGGACATAGCAACAAGTGCCACCAAGAAGCTACTGACTTGGATGCTCATCCAATTGCCACACTTTAGTGCTGGTAGTTTCGCAAGTTTTTGGGCGAAGGAGGTAGATGCGATTTTTGAGAAGGACAACGGTTTCCTTGTGGCCAAAGGAATGGTATTGTCCGTACACACATACATACGATACATTCGTATGTATGTACGTCCGTACATGCATACATGGATACGGTATATACACAGATAACAATACATACATAGATAGATACATAGATAGATACCTCGCTCGAGACATAGCGGCATAGATAGATGAGAAAGAAACAGGGATATATACACAATATTACAAGACACAATAACATAATATTAGATAGATAGGTTGATAGATGTATGTACAGGTAGTTACATAGATACACCGTACATAGATAGTCAGGTAGATTGGGAGAATAGATGGGATGGGATGGGCTGGAATCGGATAGGATAGGATAGGATGGGAGGGATGGAATAAGTGGAAGATGAGATAGATAGATAGGATAGATAGGATAGATAGGATAGATAGGATAGATAGGATAGATAGGATAGATAGGATAGGCAGGATAGGTAGGATAGGTAGGATAGGTAGGATAGATAAGACAGGAATAACACATATAGATAGATAGATGGATGGATAGATGGATGGATGGATAGATCGAAGGATAGACAGACAAGATAAATAAATAGATAGACACACAACTGAAACATAAGCACACAAATAGATACCCTCTGGTAAACTAACATAGCTATGGAAAATCACCATTTTTTAATGGGAAAATCCACTATTTCTATGGCCATTTTCAATAGCTATTTTGACATAACCAGAGGGTATATATATATATGATCCAGTAGTTTTTACATCATTGGATAATAGGATAACACTATGGTATAAATGGCTCAATAGTTTTGGATTATCCAATAGTTTATCAAATAATTAACGATAGATTAGACAAATGGACAGACAGGTAGACCTATCCAAAGGGGAACCGCCCTACCTCGAACATCCTCCAATGTTTTGACTCATGGCTAGGGTTCAAATGGGAGTCACGTTGATATTGGGTTGGCCATATACATATATATATATATATTATACTATATATGTTATATTATATATTATATTATATATATATGTATAGATATGTATATCTAGGTGCAATACCAAACCAAATCTCCCATTCAAAAAGATATTTCGATGATTTTCCCATGATCTTCCCATCAAAAAACCTCCATTCTTAGGCGATTTCCAATTGCCCATGCCCCATGGCTTGTTATGAAGTCATCCCTGCGGCTTGAGCCAGGTCCAATATGGCGGACGTTTGTGTGGAGGAGAAGCGTTTTCAATGGCGAATGGAGATCAAACGGAAAGATGATAGAGATATAATTTGACATACAACCAACCATATGATGAGTATTTTTATGTATTTTTTTTTGGTTTGACTGACAATGAGACCTCCCCAATTCCGATTGATTAGCATGATCTTTCCTCTTTTCCAAGGTTGGGGGTAGACCCCACCTTGGACAAGTCCATGCGTTAAATTTACCGCGGGTCGGAGAAACCACCATTGAAAGCATCGGATGATGGATGACTTCTACAAAGATGGGGAGGCGGAAAGACATCCATTGAGATGCGATGGCGCAAGTGTTATGTCCCAAGGATGTCCCAAAGGGGCAGATTGGAACACCATCAAGCGCCATTCTTTCAGGACTCACATTTTCAACCAAAATGAGAGGGAAGATCATGAGTCAGATAGTTTGAGATTCTAAGTGCTTTGTTGGAGATTCTTCCATTTTCCGCTAGTCATATTCCCGATTTTTGTGTTCATTGAACCTAAAGTGTGCTAGTTCTATTCCCAGTTATGTTGGGGAACATTTCCAAATCTTGAGCCCAGATAGTTGTTCTCATTCCTAAATTTACTGGGCGAAGTATGGGTTTGTCTGGAAAATAGTCACCCTCACTTTCCCTGTCTGGACAAACCTAGCTGGACAAGCAAGATAGTATTCCGACATTTTCCAACCATCATGGGATATTTCAGGTGTGTATCCGAGTGTATCCTACTAAACCAACCATTCAACACATGTTTAGTCGAGTTGAGTCTAGTTTGATCTCCCAATTTATAGATGATATTCCCAGCCATTTTTCATAGGACATTTTCCAGCTTGCTATGTTTGATTACCAGAGGGTAAATCTCCATGTATGTTCCCATTTTTGTTGGTTGAATCCCTACTAACAACCATCAAATCCCATCAAACCCCCATTAAATCTCCTTAAATCCCATCAAATTCCCATGAAATCTCCTTAAATCCCATCAAATTCCCATGAAATCTCCTTAAATCCCATCAAATTCCCATGAAATCTCCTTAAATCCCATCAAATTCCCAT